>Ga0123353_10011997_pt1 | contig 12265 bp, 5 predicted proteins | sample TergutLab28metaG_3_FD_92763 | JGI IMG/M metagenome (GOLD analysis project Ga0123353, IMG submission 92763) | Labiotermes labralis P3 segment gut microbial communities from Petit-Saut dam, French Guiana - Lab288 P3 | ecosystem: Host-associated > Arthropoda: Insects > Digestive system > Gut ... | reverse complement strand
TTGACACGCGGCTAAGTCCGATTTCGGTATTGATATCATCGACTTTTTGAAGCTTATCTAAAAAACGCTCCTTTGTTTGGTCAACTTCTTCCCGCGCTTCTGAATCGGTTTGCGCACTCTTGGGCTTAACGTCGGTTTGAATTTTTTCGGGCGGCAGATGTTTTTTTATTATTCCGCGCAGTTCGTTCGCGTCTATGGGTTTTGAGATAAAATCGTTAAAACCGTTCTCGGCAAACATTTCACGCGCCCCCTTTACGGCGTTTGCGGTAAGGGCTACAATGATAAGTTTTTCGTACTTGCCGCCTAATTTTCTTATCTCCTGTACAGTTTGAATACCGTCCATCTCAGGCATCATCTGATCCATAAAAACAATGTCGTAATCGTTTTGCTTTACAAGCTCAATCGCCTTAAAACCGGAATCGGCGGTCTCTGTCTTAATATCCATAAGACCCAAAAGACCGCTTGCCACTTTTAGGTTGAACTCATTATCGTCGGTAACTAAAATTTTCGCCTCCGGCGCGCTCAGATTCTGCTCAATATTTACGTTTTTGTCATATTGAATATTTTCGGGGTTACCCATTACAACCGGTATCGCGACGGTAAACGCCGTACCGTGTCCGTATTCGCTCTCAACCGTAACTTCGCCGCCCATCATTTCAACAAATGATTTACATATGGAGAGCCCGAGACCGGTTCCGGTTACGTTTCGATTTTTGGTTTTGTCAACCTGCTCAAACGCTTTAAAGAGTTTGGGCAGATCCTCCTTGCGTATTCCCGAACCGGTGTCCTCAATCTTAAACAGAAGCGTCTGCTCTCTGGTTGATACCGAAAGTTTTACATGACCTTTCTGGGTAAACTTTACTGCGTTCGCGCAGATATTGGTGAGACTCTGTCTTAAGCGCAGATCGTCTCCGTAAAGATAGTCGGGAAGTTTATCCGCTACGTCAACCTTAAACTCAAGACCCTTGTTTTTGGCGACATGGGTAAACATTGATACCATGTTATCCATAAACTGGTTAAAGTTGTAGTCTACAGGGTTAAGCTCAAGCTTTCCCGCCTCAATTTTTGACATATCCAGAATGTCGTTTATAATTCCAAGAAGCGACTTGGCGGACGCGCTGATATCATTTACATAATTTTTTTGAAGCGCGCTGAGTTTTTCGTGTCCCAAAATTTCCGACATGCCGATAATCGCGTTCATGGGGGTTCTGATCTCATGAGACATATTGGCTAAAAACGCGGTTTTTGTGCGGCTCGCCTCCTGCGCGGTATCTACCGCCTCTACAAGCTCTTTTGTTTTTATGTCAACAAGAGTTTTAAGCCTTAACCCCTCCCCGCGTTTTCTCATAAGCAGAAGGATAATGAAAATAAACCCTACTGAAAGCACGGCTATGCCTATCATAAAAGGGATACGCTGCTGAGCGAGTTTTAAGCGGTAATCGTAAGTGCGGCGCTGCCACCGTCCCGCAATGTTATCTACCTTTATGAGTCTCATCGCCTTTGTAACAATAGAGCTTAAGATCTCCTCATCTTTGTTAAAGCCGAAAGTTGATTTAAAATAGAATTCAAAAACAAAATTCGCCTTATAACCAATAAGCTCGCGGTAGTTTGTCATAATAAGAAGATGATTTTCGCTTGATATAACCACGTCTACCTCGCCGCGCTCAAGCGCGTCAAAAGCGTCGGTAATATTGTCAAACTCATATATGTTTCTGTGATTTGGAAACCACCTTTTAAACAGGGTGCTGTAAGCGGTGTTCCTGCCCACTCCGGTTTTTACATACAGTATTTCGTTAACGTTTATGGCATGGTGTTCCGCTTTTGAGATGAGAACGACGTTATCGCGGAAAAACACCTCCTGGGGCCAAATAAACCTCCCTGCCCTCTCCTCAAGCTCTATAAGCTCCGTGATCATGGCCGCCTTGCCGCTTTCAAGCATTTTGAGCAGTTCGGGGAAGTATACTTTTTCGTTGTTTACGCGCTCAAACTTGAGTCCCGAAAGTTTCTCTATCTCCTGAATTACGTCGTGGGCTATGCCCTCCCATTTTCCTGTTCTGAAATCGTAAAAACTTACCGGATAGTTCTCAACCTCGGCGGCGTAGGGAATAACAGGGTTGTTTCTTATGTACTCACGCTCCTCGTCTGTTAAAACCATAAACAGCTTGTGTTTCAAATAATCATTACTCCCCTGATTGTAAAGCCGCGTCAGGTGGTGGATAGCGTCGTTATCGAGCGCCTTTTGTACTATGTCAATAATCGGTTTTAACTGCGGCTTTTGCGTTGAGAGGGAGACCGGGCTGTAGATAATGGGGAAAAAGACATTGACCTCCACCTCGCCGAAAGAGTCAAAAGCGGCCTCCGCCGGAGATTCGTCAAAAAAAGCGTCAACTTTGCCACTTAAGAGCATTTCGTAAACTTCGGGATAGTCGTCAACGTAAAACACCTCAAAATCGGTGCTTCTATGGGCGCGCACGTCGTCTATTGTAGTTGTACCGTCCAAAAAGGCGTAGCGCAAAGGGCGGCTGCGGGCGATTTCATTAAGCGGAGCGCTGTTATTTAAGCGTACGTATATAACTTGACGCTGAGCGATATCGTCTGTCATAAAATATTTTTTCCGCCGCTCCTCATTTGCCGTAAGCTCGCCTGTAAAATCAATCGTTCCGTTCTCAAGCCCCTCAATCAGTTCGTCCCACTCCGCGATTTTAGGTATGAACGGTATGCCGAAAAGCTCTGAAAGCCATTCGCAAAAGTGCGCGGCAAACCCTTTTACCACGCCGTCCTCTCCGTGAAACGCCTCTGTGCTGTAGTTTACGGAGTAAACAAACGAGTCTACCTTTGTTTGCAGCTCCTCAACAGCGGCTATATCGGCGGCCGTTACGCCGGGTATGTCTCTAAGCGAGGTAAAAACCTGTTTGGAATGACATTCGTTTTTATGGTCGGCGCACCCTGTGAAGATCATCGGCAATATGATCGCCGCGATGATGACACACATTAATTTCTTTTTAATCATTCGTTATGCTTTCACTTTTGAAAACTGTTTTTACTTGTCATTCTCATCAAAAATCCGCACCCCTTTAGGGGTGAAAGAGTGTAACCGGGGGCTTTAGCCCCTGGTGGATGCGAGACAACACACGATACCTCTACTCCCTCTACACCCCTTTAGGGGTGAAAGAGTGTAACCGGGGGCTTTAGCCCCTGGGGAGTGGACGCGAGACAACACACGACACCTCCCCCCTCACTCTACAAAGAGACCCCAGCACTCACGCACACCGCAAACCCCAGCACTAAAGTACTGGGTTACACTCTTCGCTCCCCTAAAGGGGCGCGGGAACAAACCCACCCAAAACAGCTAAGCGCCATTAACTGACTCCTTTATAAGAGATTACCTCCCTGAGGCTCTCCGCCGCTTCGCCGCAGTTGAAATCTTTTAACGCCATGAGCGCGTCTTCAAGCAGAGCGTTGCGTTCTTTGCCGAAATCGTATTTAATTAAATTATTGATTATCTCAACGCCCAAGTCGCTGTCGAACTCCTCTGCCGCGGCTATGGCCTTCTCTACGTTTTCGCTTAATAACGATTCATCGCCCTTTGTCTTTTCTACATTTGAATCGCTGTCCGGCAAAACTTGAGAGAGCTGTTCGTGCAGTATGGTCAGGTTTTTTTCAAGATCGCCGTAACGTTCCACGCAGTAGTCAATCTCCTTGTTTTTTGAGGCGGCTTCCAAATTTAAAGCTGTTTCGGAAAGCCGCATCGCGCCGATGGTAGATAACGCCGATTTCATGGCGTGTATGGTTATCGCAAAGCCCAGCGCGTCTTTCGCGTTCAGGAACTCCGACATCTTCTTACACTCCGATGGGAGTTTTTTATTGAAAAGTATCAAGGTTTCGCGGTACATCTCCTCAATACCTGAAACCCTGCTTAAACCTATTTCAGGGTTAACTTCCTCAACTTTCGCGAGCGCCGTCAAAAACTCGCTTTCGCCGCCCGCGCCGCCCTCTTTTGTTTCCGCGGCCTCCTCTATAACTTTTCCGGCTGGAAGCCAGTTCAGTAATATTCTGATAAGCTCCTGTGAGTCTATCGGTTTTGAGATAAAGTCGTTGAAGCCGTTGGCGAGAAACATCTCTCTCGCGCCCGCGATCGCGTTCGCGGTGAGGGCGATTATGGGGAGGATTTTTTGCTTTTCGCTAAGCTCTCTTATCTGCCGTGTCGCCTCTACCCCGTCCATTTCCGGCATCATGTGATCCATAAACACAATGTCATACTCGTCATTCCTGACTTTCTCAATCGCCTCTTTACCCGAATCCACAAGCTCCGCGTGAATTTTAAACAGGCCCAAAAGCCCCTGCGCCACTTTAAGGTTAAATTCGTTGTCGTCAACTACCAGTATTTTGGCCTCCGGCGCTGATATTTTGCAGTTCTCATTGCTGCTTTTTTTGTTTTCAACCTGCTCTTTGTTGCCGGTAACCGCCGGTATTTTAATTGTAAAGACAGTTCCCTGCTCATACTCGCTTTCAAGCATGATGCTGCCGCCCATCATCTCCACAAACGATTTACTGATGGCAAGCCCCAAACCCGTTCCGACAATATTGCGGTTTTTTGATTTGTCAACCTGCTCAAAGGCGGTGAAAAGCGAAAGCATATTCTCCTTGCGTATCCCTATACCTGTATCTTTCACCTCAAAAAAGAGCGAGTCGTCTATTTTGTTTATTTTAAGGCGCACATATCCCTTGGCGGTAAATTTTACGGCGTTCCCCAAAATATTGGTTAAAGTCTGGCGCAGCCTGATATCGTCGCCGTAAAGGTAGTCCGGCAGACTGTCGTCGCACTCAAGCTTAAACTCAAGACCCTTTTTCTGCGCGACATATACAAACATCGATTTAATGTGGTCTACAAAAGCCCTGAAATCATAATCAACGGGGTTAAGCTCCATTTTTCCCGATTCAATTTTTGAGAAATCTAAAATATCGTTTATAATTGTCAGAAGCGACTTCGCCGATACTACTATGTCGGTAACGTACCCCGCCTGCCGGTCGTTAAGGCTCTCATGCACCAAAAGCTCCGCCATGCCGATTATGGCGTTCATGGGTGTTCTTATCTCGTGCGACATGTTGGAAAGGAAGTTGCTTTTAGCGACATTCGCCGCCTTAGCTTCCTCAAGCGCCTCCTCAAGCATCATGGAGGATGAGGTCAACTCCATATTCATCTCGTTTCTTATCATCGCGTTGGCGATTAAAAGCCCCGCCGAACTCAGAACAGACTCCTCACTTTCGTTAAACACCCTCTCATCGTGGCAGTCGTCGAACCCTATAAAGCCCCAAAACTCATCACGCACAAAAATGGGCGTGATAAATATTGAGAGTATCCCCTGGGGCGCAAGCTGAGCCTGTGAAGCGGGAAGCATATCCCTTACCCTGCTGTTTATGCACTTGCCTTTGGCGAGAGTCTCCTCCCACTCTGGAATATTATCGCGGTAAGATACGCTGACTGTAATATCCTTATCCTGCTGAGGTTCCGCGCTGCCCGACCATTCGTAAATCTGAGTGCAGTAGAGTTCGTCATCTTCGATATGGTTTTTCCATATATACACGCGGTCGGTGTCTACCGCTTCAGCCATCATCCCCATGCACTTGTACATATTATTTGTAAACTCCTCAAAACTCTCGACCGATTGCAGCAGTATTCCGGCTACATTGTTTGCCGTGCGCAGAAGCTGATCCTGCTGATGAATTTCAGCCGTCATCGCTTTATACTCACGCAGGTCTTTTAAATATGCTACAACAAAGTAATCACTTTGGAGCTTTATTCGCACTAATGTCATTTCACAGGGTATCGGAGTGCCGTCTGAGGTGCAGTGCGTATACTCAAAAACGCTTTTGCCGTTTACAAACGCCGCTTCAAGATGATCCATCGCTTTCTTGTGGGAGAGAGTTTCGTCCGGCTGGTATTCGGGGGAAAATTGGGGGAAATTATCTATAAACTCTTTTTTGGCCGCAATTTTAAAGAGCGACAAAGTCGCTTCGTTGCAGTCAAGCATCTCAAAATTTTTGTTCCATAAATGGCAGCTGTACGGCGTTGAGTCAAGCATGTTTTTAACATTTTCATACTCAAGCAGCTGTATATTGGACATCTGCTGTTCAATTGTGCGGAACTGTTCGAGCATGTTTATCTGATTTTTAAGGCGCAGCTTGACTATATCCGGCGAATACGGCTTGGTTATATAATCGGCGGCGCCAAGCGAAAGTCCTCTTTTTTCCTGCTCGCTGCTCATAAGCGACGTAATAAAAATAATGGGAATCTCTTTTGTTATTTCGGAAGCTTTAAGCTGCGAAATTACCTCAAATCCGTCCATGTCAAGCATTAGAATATCAAGCAGAATAACGTCGGGAAAATACTCCTTCGCCGCTTTTATCGCTTCCTCTCCGCCTCTAGCCGTGTAAATGATGTATTCCGGGCCCAATATTTTAACAAGCTGCTTAATGCCCGATTCCTGATCATCTACAATAAGTACGCTATGCCTGATGTTTTCCATAAACAACACTGTCTCCTATATATGGTTCTTCACACTGTTCAAGAGTTCCGCCGATTGGGCGGGTTTATGTATTATGTCAACGGCTCCAAGTTTTTGAACTTCAGCTTTAATATCATCACCGCTCATTCCCGTTAAGAATATGACCGGTATATTTTTATAATCGGGACTCTCTTTAAGTTTGGCGATAGCCTCAAATCCGCTCATTACCGGCATCTCTATGTCAAGCAGAATAAGATCGGGGCGGATTTTTTCCATGAGCGAAAACATTTTTACCGCCGACCCCATTGTAAACACCCGGTAATCGTCCCGCAAAATCGAGGACGCGGAGATCAGATTAAAGTCGTTGTCGTCAACGGCAAATATAATTTTCTTTTGCGCGGGATTTTTTCTGTACCGGTATTCTGTATCTTTATCCTCGTTGTCATTATTATCCGCTTCAAGCCTGTCGATAAGTTCGTTTAACTTACTCAAAAAACCGGGTACTGCCCCTTTCATCAAGTTTATTTTATCCCCCAACCCCTCTATCTCCAGCCTCTCCATCTCTAATCCCTCTATCTCCAACCCCTTCGCGGCTTCGGAAAGCTCCTCTTCGCCGATATTCCAAAGCGAGCTTTTAATACCGTGAATAATCACGATAAATTTATGCAAACATTTATGAGACTCAAAATCTTTATTTTGAAGCAGCTCTTCCAAAAGAGTTACCGCGCTGCGTGCGTCCCTTATAAAAGGCCCCAGCATCCCCGGGTCAACTTGCATATTCCTCCTTACGCCGCAAATATTTCCGCAGCGTATCAAAAAGCTCCTCAACGTTAAGCGGTTTGCTTATGTGGCCGTTCATACCGGCGTCAATACATTTTTCAACGTCCTCGCTGAATACGCTGGCGGTCATCGCTACTATGGGAATCGTTTCCGCCGCATCCAAATCAAGCGACCTTATGGCGCGCGTCGCTCTATGGCCGTCCATTTCCGGCATCTGTATATCCATGAAAATCAGATCATATTTATCCGGCGCCGCTATGAACATCTCTAAAGCCTGCCTGCCGTTTTCCGCGCACTCCACCGTTAAATTGGCGGGTTCAAGTATTGCGGTAACAATCTCACGGTTTATCTCCATATCCTCAGCGAGCAGTATTGTATGTCCGGTAAAATCGTCATCGCCGCTATCGTCCGGCGCGCCGCCGTGTTCGGTGAAACCGTTCTTACCGCTATTGTCCGCCGCCGCGCCGCGTTCCAAGTAAACGGTGAATATAAACCGGGAACCTTTTCCAAACTCCGACTCTACCCATATCTCTCCGCCCATCATCTTAATAAAATTTTTAGAGATGGCAAGGCCAAGGCCGGTGCCGCCGAATTTACGTGTTATATCGGCGTCGGCCTGTTCAAATATGTCAAAGAGATGTTTTTTCTGATCTTCTGTGATTCCTATTCCGTCGTCAGTAACGCTGATTTGCAAACAGTATACGCCGTTTTCTTCAGATATAAGCTCTATGTCAAGATGAACAGACCCCTGCGCGGGGGTGAATTTTATCGCGTTGGCTAAAATATTGGTAATAATCTGGGAAAGTTTCTGATCATCGCCTGTAAAACAGTCAGGTATGTTTTTGTCAATATTGATATGAAGCTTTTGCCGGTGTTCATCCATGCGGAATTTTATAATATCCATAACCTTTTCCAGCATTTTTCTAAAATTAAAGCTTACCGGCGACAACTCCAATTTACCCGCCTCTACCTTTGAAATGTCAAGAATATCATTGATTATCCCAAGCAGATGTTTGGAGGCGGTTTCAATCTTATTTAAGGCGTAGTCTTTTCCGGCGGAATCACGCGCGGATTTTCCGATCGCCGTCATACCGATTACCGCGTTTATCGGCGTGCGTATCTCATGGGACATATTCGACAGAAAATGCCCTTTTGCCCTGGAGGCGAAATTCGCGCGCTCCAGCGCGCTGTGCTTTTTATTGACGTTTTTTATTGTATATAAGGCCAGCAGCAGACTCACAAGTACAGAAGCGATAAATATTAAAATCGTGGCCGCGCCGAAAGACGCTCCAAGCATGAAACTGGAAAACATGGTAATTGAAAAACCGCATAAAATGCAAAATTTTATTTTCATACCAACACCTTAAAACTCCCCGCCGCCACCCATACCGTTAATGTTTGGATTTAATATATTTCGCCACCATTTCCCGCAGTACTCTTGAGTCTATCGGTTTTTCTACATAATCATTGGCTCCAAGAAATATGGCGTCCCTTGGATATTTCAGTATTCCCTCCGGAGCGCAGAAAAGAATCGGCGTTTTTTCATGCTCGGGGAAATCACGTATCACGTGAATAATGTTAAATCCGTCAGCCGCCATCATCTTATAGTCAAGAATGAACAGATCCGGCTTGTTCTCCTTTAGAAAGCCTCTGATCTCTTCTAATTTAGACAATGTAGATACATTGTACAGATCGCGCAGCGAGTAAAGGAGTACGAATTTCTTTTGCAGCATCCCCCGCAGCGACCCGTTATAATCATCGCCCAGCGCGTAACCGATCGCGCTCATCATATTGAAGACCTCATCAACCGCGAGTATGGAGAGCCTTTCGTCAGCCGCTTTGTCGGACGTATCTGAGGAATAACCGCTGTTTTTGGATTTCAAGTGGTGATTAATACGGTCTCTAATCGTCATATCGGAGAAAGGCTTCGTTACGTAGTCTGCGGCTCCGAGGTTAAATCCCTTCATAATGCTGTCTTTGTCGTTTTGACCGGTGAGAAAAATAACCGGTATAGCCGAGTAGCGGCTGTCGGATTTCAGAAGCTTTATGGCCTGCCAGCCGTTTATGTTCGGCATGTTAACATCTAATAATATTAAGTCCGGCGTGAACTGTTTAAGAATCTCGAAGAGTATGTTAACCGACTGCGCCGGAAAAATCTGATAATGGTCTCTAAGGCGGACCTGTACCGACGCGAGGTTTACGTTTATGTCGTCAACGTAAATAATTTTTTTGCGCTCGATTTCAGCGCCTGATTTTTCCTTGCGCCTGCTGGGGTCAAATACACATTCGATGCGTTCAACAAGATCGGCGTTACAGAAAGGTTTGAAGACATAATCGGCCGCGCCGAGATTATAACCTTTGCGCACACTCTCTCTGTCGGTTTTGCCGGTGAGAAATATTACAGGAATTTTTGCGTAACGATCATCGGTTTTAAGCCGAATGATCGCTTCATAGCCGTCAACATGCGACATATTGATATCAAGCAGTATTAAATCCGGCCTGATATCCATAATAATGTCAAACATGTTATCAACGGACGACGCGGGGTAAATTTCATAATGAGATTGAAGACGGCTTTTAAGCGATACAAGGCTGTAGTTGATGTCATCAACGTAAATAATTCTTCTGCGATTAGCTTTAATTGCCATAAAAGCGTCTTTCTATTATACTGAAATTTTCAGGACTAAAAAGCCCCCAAATCCTCATCGTCAAGCGGAATAATCTGATCAGATTTCATCGCCTTTGCGGATTTTACCGCAGCCTTCGGAGCGGGAAGCGCCGCCTGTTTCCTTACCGCGGGCGCAGGCACGCTCCTGCGGTTAGACCCGCCCCCTCTTGAACCCGCCCCGCCTCCGGAGCTGAGTGTGAAAGCGGCCACCATGTTTGAGAGTTCCGCGGCCTGACTGCTTAACTCTTCCGCCGCGCTTGCCGACTCTTCGGAGTTCGCGGCGTTTTGCTGAGTGACATTATTCATAGACGCTATCGCAGTGTTTATCTGCTCTACCCCCTGAGCCTGCTCATTGGAGGCCGCGGCGATCTCACCGATGAGGCCGCCCATTTTGTTTACACGGTCAACAATCTGGTTGAGCGTTTTAGCTACCTCTTCAGTGATTTTAACGCCGCCGTCCGCGTTTTTAACCGACTCATCAATCATGGCCGTAGTATTCTTGGCCGCTTCCGCGCTGCGCATCGCAAGGTTGCGAACCTCTTCGGCGACAACGGCAAAACCCTTACCCGCTTCACCCGCGCGAGCCGCTTCAACAGCCGCGTTAAGGGCGAGAAGGTTGGTTTGAAAGGCTATCTCGTCAATTGTTTTCACAATTTTCGCTGTATTGTCTGATGACGTTTTGATCTGATGGATAGCGCTGGCCATGCGCTTCATTGAAACCTCACCCTCATCGGCGGCCTTATGCGCTTCCGCGGCTAAAATCTTCGCCTGATTGGAGTTGTCGGCGTTCTGTTTTGTCATGGATGCTGTCTCTTCAAGACTTGCGCCTACCTCTTCAAGCGAGCTTGCCTGATTGTTTGAGCCTTCGGCAAGAGACTGCGCGCCCTGCGAGATTTCGCCGCTTGCGCTTGAGACCTGCGCGGCGGCTTCCGAAACTTGAGACATGGCATCGTCAAGGTTCTGCACGAGCATATTGATGTTATTTTTCATCTCCGCGTATACGCCTTTGTACTCTCCGGTAACCCTCTGCGACAAATCTTTCTGCCCCGCCGCGTTAAGAACCTTGCCTCCGTCTTCAATGAGGATAGCGCGCAGAGACTTAACAAGTTCTGTAAAAATCTCGCCGATTTCGTCAGTATCATTTCTTTTGGCAGCCGATATGTTGAGATCGCCGTCTTTAATCTGATTAAGCCATTTAAAAATGACGTTCTGCATATCATCAGCCCACCTGTCGGCGGCGGCGGCCATCTCGCCGAGTTCGTCTTTGCGCCCCTTTATGTTAAGCCTCATTCCAAGATGTCCCTTACCCCATTCGCCTATCATCGTGTTGAGCGATTTCACCGGTTTACTTATACTGCGCGAAATATAGTACCCAAAACCAACGCAAAGTAAAACCGCGGTGATCAGGATAATAATCAGCATCTTGCTGACTTGCGCGTAAGCTTTGGAGGTACTTTCATTCAGGTCAACCGCCGCGTTGTAGAAAACTTCCGAAAGCGCGTCCATAATATTTTCAAAGCTGTCGCCGGATATTCTGAGCTGACTTAAAGCGGCGCCGAGTTCGTTTGAAATCTCAGTTGACGATTTTTCGACAATTTTGCAGAAAGCTTCGCCGTCTTTTACATAAGCCGTAAAAGAGGCGCGCGCCTCTCTGATTAAGTCATGCGTTTTAGGATTATCAGTGATCTTAGACAGAGAGTCAAGAAGCGCCGGAATTTCAGCAACATTTTTATCAATTATTTTTTGGTAGGAATCCAAGGAAGCTCTGTCATTGTATATCACCATATTGCGGTAAGCGCGCGCCATGTACAAAAGATCAATTTTAATACATTCGCTTGAGGAGACGCCCTTAAGCCCATAATCATACATTTGCTCCGCAGCGTGGTCCATTTTGGCTACGTTTATTATACCAATAACTCCAACAACCGTAGCAATTGCGCCGGCAAACAGAAAACCGCCGATAAGTTTAGTAGCTACTTTAACATTGTCAAACATGAAAAACTCCCTTTCGAAACGAGTTTATTAAAAGAATTCCTTACTTTGCGTATTTCAATTTCGTATTTTTCATTAGTATTTACTAATATACCATTGGAAAAATGCGGATAATAGGCGTTGCCCTCACAAATAATCAGACATATCAGAATCGGAAACAGCACTGTTTTTTTCGACAAAAAAGGCATTCGCTGTTTTATAGCGGGGACGGAGTTTCTTTTTTTTCATCTCAAGAATATAAATTCTCAACATCATAAAGAGCAATAATCCACCAAAATTGTGTGGATTTTTAAAAAGTTCTTGCATCCTCCCCCAAAAG
>Ga0123353_10011996_pt1 | contig 12265 bp, 11 predicted proteins | sample TergutLab28metaG_3_FD_92763 | JGI IMG/M metagenome (GOLD analysis project Ga0123353, IMG submission 92763) | Labiotermes labralis P3 segment gut microbial communities from Petit-Saut dam, French Guiana - Lab288 P3 | ecosystem: Host-associated > Arthropoda: Insects > Digestive system > Gut ... | reverse complement strand
GTTGCCGCGTATATTAAGGAAACAGGCGACTGGGGTATTTTGGATGAGTCGACGCCGTTTGACAATGACCCGTCAAAAGCAAAACCGCTGCTTGATCACCTCACGGCCTCATTCTACCATGTGGTAAATAACCTTGGACCTCACGGTCTGCCGCTTATTGGCCGCGCGGACTGGAACGACTGTCTCAACCTCAACTGCTTTTCTACAACGCCCGACGAGTCTTTCCAGACTTGCACAAGTAAAGATGGAAAAACCGCGGAGTCTGTGCTTATAGCGGGTATGTTTGTTTGCATCGGTAAAGATTACGTGAAAATCCTTCAGCATCTCGGCAAAGAGAAAGAAGCGGCTACCGCTCTTGAACATATCGCATCAATGAAGAAAACAATTTTGAGCGCGGGGTGGGACGGCGAGTGGTTTGTCCGCGCTTATGACGATTCAAAGCAGAAGATCGGCAGCAAAGAGTGCGAAGAGGGTAAAATATTTATCGAATCGCAGGGTTTCTGCGTTATGGCAGAGATTGGTATTGAGGAAGGTTACGCGGCTAAGGCGCTTGAATCTTCCAGAAAATACCTTGACACGCCGCACGGCCTTGTGCTGCTCAATCCCGCTTACACGAAGTATCATGTAAACTTGGGTGAAGTGAGCTCTTATCCTCCCGGCTATAAAGAAAACGCCGGTATCTTCTGTCACAATAACCCGTGGATCATCATTGCCGAGACTATTCTCGGTCAGGGCGAACACGCTTTTGAACACTACAGCAAGATCGCTCCCGCTTACCGTGAAGATATAAGCGATCTGCACCGCATGGAGCCTTACGTCTATTCGCAGATGATCGCCGGTAAAGACGCAAAGCGTCACGGCGAAGCGAAAAACTCATGGCTCACAGGAACGGCGGCGTGGAACTTTGTGACGGTGTCTCAGTGGATCCTTGGTATCAGACCCGATTATAACGGACTTATTATTGATCCATGTATTCCGTCAAAGTGGAGCGGTTTTACAGCGGTTAGAAAATTTCGCGGCGCGACATTTAACATCACTGTGAAGAACGAAAGCAAAGTTTGCAAAGGGGTCAAAAGCTTAACAGTGGACGGTAAAGCCATTGAAGGCAACGTGATTCCTGTGTTTACAGACGGCAAGGAACATGAGGTTGTTGTGGTGATGTAGGCCGCGCGTATATATAGGGGTAGGGCGGCTTGCGTTGCCCTACCTCTTCTTCTTTATTTGGGTAGTCTCATAAACGAGTTGACGCGATTGTAATTTCCATTGATTTATACTGAGTTACAAGAGCGCATCAACCGATTTGGCTCACTGCCGGATACACAGCATCAGGAAATTTGTCAAGGTTATTGCTTACGGCACGGTTGACGTCTTTTGTCTCTAATATTACGAGAGTAACTTTTACCCTCGTTCAGAATTTATATTTAAAATATGAGCAAATTTGACCGCAAAATTCCGTATAACGACCTGCCATTACTGCCGCCTCAAGCCGATATTGAGACTAAAAATATTCTTCGCAAAACCATTTCGGCAGGCAGAGCCTTGGCTCAACTTAACGGCGCTTTGTTGAATTTGCCAAATACTAATCTGTTTTTAGACACTATTTATCTACAGGAAGCAAAAGCAAGCTCAGAAGTAGAAAACATCATTACAACAAATGACGAACTCTATAAATCGCTTGTGGCGGATAGAAAGATTGAAAACACCGCAACAAAAGAGGTTTTGAGCTATAAAGAAGCTCTATGGCTAAGTTTGGAGCAGTTAAAAACCAAGCCTTTTATCACGACAAATCTTTGCATCAAAATCGTTCAGTGTATTAAACAAACAGACGCTTCTAATTAGGGTTACTGCTGTTATACCTGAAACTATCCGGCCTTTTGGACAATCCGGCTATTTATCTAAGCGAATATATTATCAAAAATAAAACTGCGTATTACCGAAAACTGCAAGGTGTAACGGAAAAAAACGAATGGGAAGATTACATTTTGCTTAGTCCGCCTTGATTATATAGCAATACATTGATATCATCCCAGCGGATTGAAATACGCGCCGTGTATTTTCGACAAATTAAAAACAGTTGCTTTTTAAGCGAATCAATGTTATAATAATAAAACGATTAGATCGTTAAAAAGCGCCGAATTCCTCTTCCCTGCAATTTTTTTCTGCTTTTACGGCGCAGTGATTTATCTTCAATCCCGATAATTAAGAAGGTGAGGTTAAATAAAGCTGTATGGAAAGAACTCAGTTTATTCCTGATGAGGGAGCCCTAACTTTATATTTAAAAGAGATAGGTAAAAATAAAAGCCTTACATTGGAAGAGGAAGCAAAACTTGCCGTAAGGATACGAAAAGGCGACCGAAAGGCCCTTGAGGTGCTTGTAAAGGCAAATTTGAGGTTTGTTGTGAGTGTGGCGCGCAACTACCAAAATCAGGGATTGCCGATCAGTGATCTTATTAACGAGGGTAATTTAGGACTATTGCGGGCCGCAAAACGCTTTGATGAGAAGAAAAATTTTAAATTTATCTCTTATGCGGTGTGGTGGATTCGTCAATCTATTTTACAGGCTTTGGCCGAACAGTCGCGCATAATCAAACTTCCGCTCAATAGAGTAGGAACAATTCATAAAATCGGTAAGACGCAAAGCCGCCTTGAACAAAAACTGCGCCGCGTGCCTAACGCAATGGAGATCGCCGCGGAGCTTCAGATTGCCGTAGATGAGGTATATGACAGCATAAAAATCGGCTGCAGCCACATGTCTCTTGACGCTCCGCTGCAAAGCGGCGAAGACTCACGTCTTCTTGATCTTATTGCCGACGATGAACATACACCGCCTGACGACAGCCTTATGGATATATCGCTCCATGATGAGATAAATAAGACGCTTGATACATTAAGCGAGCGGGAAAAAGAGGTTGTGCGGCTTTATTTTGGAATAGGTGAAGATACCTCTCACACATTGGAGGAGATCGGCCAGCGGTTTAATCTGACAAGAGAGAGGGCGCGCCAAATTAAAGAGAAAGCGCTTCGGCGGCTGAAACACTCTTCGCGCAGCAAGAGGCTTTTAGCTTACCGTTCCATATAGATGATCAACTTTTTGCGGGAGTATTGGATAAGGTCATGAAGACTGCACTCGTTTGGTTATCATTTATGATGATATTTGTGATGGCGGCGGCTTCCGATGTTTTCGCCGATAGGGCTTTTGGCGCGGACAGTCAGGGGCAGGACAGCATTGCCGTACTTGGCGGTAAAAATCGCGGCGCCTCAAGTAAAACGTCCGGTTTTAAACCTCAGCCTTACTCTCATAATCAGGACATTGCGTTTGTCTCTTTGATGGGAAGCCGGCCCCGCGGTGATTTCAGCGGTTACCGCAAAGCGGTTCTTTACAACGCAAAAGGAGCGGTGATTCAGGAAATTGACATCAGCCGCTCCGATTCGATTTACAGTCTCGACAGGATGATTCAAGAAAACCGCACAAAGGGTCCTCTCATTATAAGGATGCGGAAATAATTTTATTCCTCATCATTCTCCAAAGCGATAACGGTATACTCTTCTGACAGGATACTGTCATAGACTTCGTCAATCTCTACCTGCGGTTCTCCCCAGCCGTGGGTGTCGGCGTCTTTTCCTTCATATTCCAAAAACTCAATAACCGGCTGAAGTTTATGGCCGTTGAAAACGATGTGCTGGCCATAGGAGAGATCCTCGTCAACTATCTCCTCAATCTCTACATCATCGGGAAGATCATAAACGGCGGTTACGGTAATTACAACTTTCATGCTATATTTCTCCTTTACTATTGGTGAGAAAGCTTTTGCGGTATACGCGGTAAAAAAACTATCAGTATAGAGACTCTCATACTGTGTACTGTCATTACAAAATACTATTTTAATTATATGATACCAAAACTTTTCGCTTTCGATCTCGACGGAACGCTTCTTGACTCGCAAAAACGCATAGGCCGCGCTAATGCCGAAGCGCTAAGGGAGATGGCTGGGACAGGGGCAAAAGTAGTGCTTGCCTCCGGACGGCTCGGTTCAAGCATTGAGAAGTATCTGCCCGATTTGGGGATAGACGCCGCGATGCTTACACTTAACGGCGCGCAGGTCTTTACTGATTTGAAAGATGGCAGGCGTTGTATCTACAGCGCTGAACTTGATAATTATTACGCGAATCAACTAATTGATTACTGTGCTGATAAGCCTGTAACGCTCAATTATTATTGTGATGGAAAACTTTTTACCGTTAAGACGAATAAAAATGCCGCTTGGGCGGATCTTTATTATAAGCAAACGAAGACGGATTATAATTTTTTGGATGATTTTAACGGGATGGCTAAAAATTCCCCGTCAAAAATAATATTAGTGGGTGAGAGCGGTTATATTGATGAATTAGAAAAATATTTTCGCTCGCTTTGGGATGAAAGCAGTGTTTACATCTGCCGGTCATGGAATCACTATCTCGAATTTTTGAGCCCTAAAGCCAATAAAGGCGTTGGTTTGCAGATGCTGTGCACGGCTCTTGGGATAGATATGGCGGAGGCGGCCGCGTTTGGAGATGAGCAAAATGATATACCCATGTTAAAAACCGCGGGTCTTGGCATTGCTATGAAAAATTCATCCCAAGAGGTAAAGAAGTACGCAAAACGAGTGACTGAAAAGACAAATGATGAGGATGGAATAGCTTGTGAGTGGGAGAGAATAAAAGCTGTCTCGGTGAACCTATAGATACAAAAATTTCTATCGCATCTGATTTTAAGGATCCAAAGCAAGACGGAAACCAGTACGATTGCTTCTGCTGAGATCTGTGCCGGTCCCCTCTCGTCTTGGCGGTATAGCGCCGCGGCTGGAAATACTGCACCACTTTGCATCCGCATCGTTCCAGCTGCCGCCGCGGGTAACACGGCGAGTGCCGGTCAACGGCCCTTTAGGATTGACCTGCCTTCCTGCTTCGTAAGGGCCATACCAGTCACTGCACATCTCCCAAACATTACCGCTCATATCATATATACCAAGTTCGTTGTGCTTTTTGACACCTACAGGATGAGGTTTGCACCGTGCCCGAACTACGTTTTTAGAGGTGCCTTTAATTCAGAACGGTTCAGCAGCCGGCAACGGTAATCGTTTTTCCTTCAAAGGATTCTTTTTTTAAGTAGATTTTTTCGTCCCAGCTCTTAGTGTCATCTTTATCGAAAATGACGAGCCAACCGGTATCGGAGCCTACTTTATCCATATATTCAGATACCTGTTTTAAGCTTTGGCCAAGGCTTTTTTGATTTTGCAGAATTTTGAGTTCGATAGGGTATTTTTGTTCGTTGTAAACTACGCATAAATCAGTCCGTTTCGAGCCCAAAGCCATTTCACGGATAATTTGGCCGCCTCCGTTTATGATTCTTTGTAAGAATGCCTGCATGACAAGGTGAGGAGCGGCTTCATCGTATTCATAAAGCTCTGTTTGATAGCGTTTTTTCCAAATTTCGCTATTCTCGCGCCAATACTGTTGAAAGTCATTTATGAGAAATTCCATATCTATTTTACCATTTTTTATGTAGCGCGGCATGGCGTATTCTTCGCGCGTACTTGATATGACGTCCTGAACATCCCAACTCAAAGTTCTAACGATAAGTTCCGCATATATGGGATTTGCCGGCCTTGTTATACCGCCGTCGTCTCTTATTATACCCAAATCCCTTGTATATAAGTAATCATCAGATCTTCTGCTTGCGATTTCCTCACCTAGCACAAGCGGCTGTATAACATTGCGGACTCGTGGCTCCTTAAGCCGCTCCATCATACTGTCGAAGTGCGTTCCGCGGGCAAGGACTATGTTTTGTATCGCCTGTTCTATCGAATCAAATGTGATTGGTATTGAATAATCTTTCTTGGTGATCTTATCTACGCACTCACGGGCAATGGCATTTACAAGCCAAGGCTGTCCCTGCGTTTGCTCGAATGCGTGATCAATTGCATCGGGTTCAAATTTTTGGCCGGTTTTTGCAGTGTGCTGACCGTAAAGCTCAGCAACTTCCTCTTTTGTAAAATTCCTTAAACTAAAACTCTCTTTGACGATATTGAACGGACTTGCGCTTCCAAGCGTTTGCGATTCCGGTCGAATTTTAGCTTTGTAATCTCGAATATTACGCATCCCTACAAGAGCAACGGAACGGATAAACGGCGCCATACCTCTTGATATATAGCCTTCACGCAATTGCCTCAAAAAGGTAATAAGAGTTCCGTTGCTTAAACAGTCGGCCTCATCAAAAAACAGAACAAGCGGTTTATCAAGGGTTCGGCAGTAATTTACAAGAGATGTTTTAAGTACACCAGAAAAATTTTTATAATTGGCGTCTTTAGCGAATCCTGCCGGCAGACCTTGAATATCAATGTAAGATTTTATCTTTTCAATGATTTCAGGAAGCGCCTTTTCCGGTTCGGTCAACTCCTGTATCGCTTCTAATGAACAATACAGGGCGTAATATTCACCATGCGCGTTTATCCGGCGGGTAAGTTCCTGCAAGAGCGTAGTCTTTCCGCTCTGCCGGGCAGCGTGGATGATGAAATATTCCTTATCGTCTATCAAATCCATCAACTCACCGCCAATACCCCTCATAGGATCAAGCATATAGTGATCACCCGGTATGCACGGGCCGGTTATGTTAAATTTTAGTTTGGACATTATAATTACCGCCTGTTTTTTAAAGATGACTGCCGCTTTCACAAAAAAACATATCGTTTTAATATACGTTATGGGCATTTTTTTTGAAATGCCGGCGCCAGCTTATTCAGCTCCGATAAATATTGGCGTCAATAAAAAAATCTTGCATTTAAATGCTTCTCATTGTAACATTATTAGATGTACTGGTACACGGCACGCGTTTACACTGTGCCGCACGCAACTGTACGCAGGGCCGTAAGGTTGCTTAGCGGCACAGTGTAAATGTGTGCCGTCATGCAGTATAGTTGATGTAGTATTATAGAAATAATCATCAAGCTCTGGCAACTTGGATTTAACAAACAACTCGGAATATTTGGAGATATGCTATGGAAATCACAGACGTAAGAATCGTATTAGTAGCCAGTCAGGAGCGGCTCAAGGCGTTCGCGAGTATCACATTAGACAGCTGTTTTGTGGTAACAGGACTTAGAGTCATAAGCGGCCCGCAGGGATATTTTGTATCAATGCCAAGCCGCCGCAGGCGCGACGGGTCGTATCAGGATATTTTGCACCCCATCAATAACGAAGCGCGAAAGATGATTGAAGACAAAATACTTGACGCTTTTGAGGCGGAGATAAATAAACCGCGTGAACAGGGTCAGCCGGGTCAACAAGATGCGGAACCGTCTTTTGAGTGCGGCGAAGACGCGGTCGAAAGCTGACTCTGATGAATCAAATTCTCCGAACAATTATTGAGCAGAAGCATAGCGAAGTAAAGTTATTGAAGGATATTAAGAGTTCGTTTACGGGGCGGAGCGAAGAGAAACGCCCCTTTGTAAAAGCTCTTGATAAGCTTCCCGAGCTTGCGCTTATTGCGGAGGTCAAGAAAGCATCCCCGTCTAAAGGTGTAATAAGGGCTGATTTCGATCCTGTTGAAATTGCTAAACAATATGAAACCGGCGGTGCGTCGGCAATCTCTGTTTTGACGGATGAGAAGTTTTTCCAAGGTCATGCGGATTATCTCGCGGCAGTCCGAAAAAATACCTCAATTGCCGTGCTTCGCAAAGATTTTATTATTGACATATTGCAAGTTCAGCACAGCGCTGTAATGAATGCTGATGCCATGCTTCTCATAGCCGCGGCTCTTGACGAAAGTCATCTCAAAGATTTATATCAAGCCGCCCGCGAACTTGAAATGGAACCGCTCATTGAGATTCATAACCACCGCGAGCTTGACATTGTGATGAAACTTGAGCCTGAAATAATCGGTATAAACAATCGCAGTCTTGATACATTTGTAACGGATTTAGCCGTTACATTTGAATTGATAAAACATATCCCGCGCGATATAACGGTTGTTTCAGAAAGCGGTATCACGAACGGTGCGGAGGCGGCAAAACTTGCGGCCTCCGGTGTGAAAGCGCTTCTTGTGGGTGAATCTCTAATGCGTTCTGATAATCCTTGCGCTCTAATGAGTGAGCTTAGACTTTGCGGTGACAAACAAGAAAGCAAATAGACAAACGTGAGGATAAAAATTTGCGGAATCACTCGTTTCGAAGATGCGCATACTGCCGCAAATTTGGGTGTTGATGCGCTTGGGTTTATCTTCTACCCGCAAAGTCCCCGATACATCAGCGCTGTAAACGCCGCTCAGATTATAAAAAAGCTCCCGCCGTTTGTCTCTAAAACAGGCGTCTTTGTTGATGAAACTATAGAGCGTGTTATTGAAGTTATAAAAATAGCCGGACTTGACACCGTACAATTGCACGGAGATGAATCTCCCGAATATTGCGCGGCGATGCCGGTACCGGTGATAAAAGTTTTTTCTATTCACGATGAATCTGATCTGTCAAACATTTCATCCTACAAAACAGCGGGATATCTCCTTGACACATGGAGTCCCGATCGTAAAGGCGGAACCGGCAAAGTGTTTAACTGGTCTGTGGCGGTTAAAGCGTGCGGGCTTTATGATACGGTGATTCTTTCAGGAGGTCTTGGCCCAACAAATTTATTGGAAGCGATTGAAGTTGTACGTCCGTTTGCTGTGGATGTTAACAGCGGGGTTGAGATAAGTCCGGGAATAAAAAGTCCTGCAAAAATGAAAGAAGCTATCTCAATAGTAAAAGGTTTTAAGGGATGATTAGTGTATACATCCACACCCCTTTTTGTATAAAAAAGTGCCGTTACTGCGATTTTTATTCTGTACCCTTTAATGATTCCCTTACTGAACGCTATATAGAAGCATTAGGTAAAGAATGGGAGATATATCGGCGCGGTGATCCTACCCTCACCAAACAATCCATTCATACTATTTATATAGGAGGAGGCACACCCTCTCTCTTAAGTATTGATACATGGGAAAAACTTGATGAGGTTTTATTTTCAAAGATTGACAAATCTGAAGCCAAAGAGTGGTCGGTTGAGTGCAATCCGGAATCATTTACTATAGAAAAAGCAGAAATGTATGCTGACAGCGGTGTAACTCGCTTGACTTTTGGCATTCAGTCGCTCAATCCGCGTGAACTCTCTATTTGCGGAAGAGCGCACTCGGCAGAGAGAGCGCTTGAAGTCCTTAATTGTAAAATTCTTGCAGATAAGTTTAGATCTATTGGAGTTGATCTCATATATAATCTGCCGGGCCAAACACTTGAAACGCTTGACAGTACGCTATCAACAATTTTGTCTATTCCGGTGATAAAGCATATCTCAGCTTATGAGTTGACCGTTGCGGATTACACACCGTTTGGCCGTCATCGTCAAAAATTATCTATACCATCAGAAGAGTTGTCAGTTGAAATGTATGAGCTTATTAACAAGCGGTGCAGTGAAATTGGGATGAGTCAATACGAAGTCTCCAATTACGCATTTGCGGGACATGAATCAATCCACAATAAAGCATACTGGTCTCATCAATCATATATAGGACTTGGAGCCTCTGCCCACTCATACATTCACCCTAAACGCTGGAGTAATATTGCTGACGCGGAAGATTATATATCAAGGATATCAACAAATAAACGCCCCATAGATTTTGAAGAAATTTTAGGAGCGTATGAGCTTGCCTCGGAAATTATTTTTTTAGGATTACGAAGCGCCGACGGCGTTGATGAAAATGAGTTTAAATCTATCACTAACTTGGAATTATGCAACGATAGCAGAGAGACAAAATTATTGAAATACGTTGATTCAGGGCTGCTTGAAAAGCATGGCCGCAGATGGATTCCTACTTCCAAAGGGATGCTTTTCGCGGATATGATGGCGCGGGAGCTGATGCCGGATTAACCGTCACGCTCTCCTGCCCCCTTTAGAACATGGCATCTTGTATATTAGTGAGATACGTAGTATAGATGTTGATCGCCTTACAGCGTAATAAACGAATTCCCCTATTCAATTCAGGATCACAATAAAAAATGTTAAAAATCTTAAGCGCGTCTGTTCTTATTTTTGCTGTCGGAATTATCGCGGCGCCTATTCCTTTAAATGACCACAGCTTCCGTTCATTTGATAATGACAAACATCCTCTATTATTAACGCCTCAAATATCTGAGCTTTGGGATGTGCATAATATTACGGTGCAATTTTCAAACCGCAGCTATTTATACAGTAAAGATACCTCCATGACTAAAAACAGATGGCTGCTGCACTTTGCCGATTCTATAAATTTTCACGACATTGATTTCAATTTCAGAATCCGCCTTGATTATCCGGAAGACAGAGTAAAAGACGCCGGCTGGCACAGTGATGATCCACGCAATGATCCCGGCTTTATTTATGATGCAGACAGGATAGCCGCCTACTATACTCCAAACGAACGTTTCAAATTCGGATTTGGTAAAGACCGCCACAACTGGGGGCCTCTTGAACTTGGCGGACTTTTGGTATCGGACTACAACGAAGGGTTCACCGGATTCTATCAGCAGTATACGCTTGGCGGTTTTGTTTTGCGGGGACTTACGGCGCAGTTGAATTCTATGACCGTGGGTAGTGAAGTAATGCAGCGCTACTTCTCGGCTGCGCGGCTTGAGTACAGTAAGCCCAACTATGGGCTTGCTTTCGGCCAGTCGATGCTTTACGCAGGGGCGGGCCGGTCATGGGAGATGCAGTTTTTCTTCCCGTTCTTTATTTTTCACTATGGGCAGATGGCTTATGAGCGCGGGTACTATAACGCCGGACAAAATTCGCAAGGGTCAATGGATGGTTACTACAAAATCTACAAACTGCCGGTTGAAATATACGGAGAGCTTTTTGTAGATGATTTTCAAGGACATTCCGACTCCATCTCTCAATCTGTACAAAACACTGTTTCGTGGATGGCGGGCCTGCGGCTTAAGGGAGCCGACCCGTGGTACGGGTTTATTGAGGGCGGCAAGATAAGCACATATTCATACAACCACAAAGACGCCGGCAAGCAGCTGATGCACAACAGGTGTTTCATAGCCACACCGCTTGGCCCCGATCAACAGTTATTGTGGGGCAAGTTCGGCAGAAGATTTTTAGGTGATATGCTGGGCGCCGATCTAAATTTTTGGCTGAGACGAAGCGGTGAATGGAGTATGCGCGGCGAAACGTTACAGCCGTATATATCCCTAAACAATACAAGAGACGACAAACAGCCTTTTGGTATAGTGGAAGATGAACTCTCATTTTGGACATCCGTCTCATACAGAAAATTTTTTGTTGATACGGAATTGAGAGGCGGCACAACAATGTACAGAAACCGAGGCAATATAGAATCATCAAAATGGGAATCATTTCCGTTTGCTGGGATTTTCCTTTCGAGCGGATTATCGGTCAGAGCAGCGAGGGATTAAAAAACCTCGCTTAAAAACGGTCAGGAGTTATCGTTTTTTGGATTTTACTTACCATACATAGTATATTTATAATCAATATCATACATTATTTAAAAAAATTAAAGTATTTAACATCTTACACATATATCACGGTTCTAAATGTCAGAAATACAGTATTTAATAATAGTCTCATTATCTGCGTTTTCGGCGGTCATTGCCGCCTGCGCTATTAAAATTATTCTGCATACAAGACTTGTCTCTCTTTTTGTTGACACACCGGATATACGCAAAGTACACTCCGCTCCTATTCCGCGCATTGGAGGCATAGCGATAATACTTGCCATGCTGTGCGCGGTAGTGCTTTGGTATACACTTGTAGATCTGTTTGGTTTTGTCCCTCTTCCACAAAAGTTTTTCTTCTCCATACTTGCCTCCGTGCTTGCTATAGGGATATTTGGGTTTATGGATGACTCCCGCTTTTTCAATACGCGGGTGCGTGACAAGTTGATTGCCGTTATTGTGCTTGCGATTGTTACGGTTTTTGTTTTTGACGTACAGCCCGGTGCGATTTCTGTTTTTGGTTTCTTTGTTATACCTGAACTGCTCAGTAAGATAATTGCGGTGTTTTGGATAATCGGCCTTATTAATGCCTACAATTTAGTGGATGGTTTAGACGGGTTTGCCGGAACTATCTCTATCGTTTCACTTTTGGGTATAATGGCGGTATCGGTTATTGTAGGCGACTTCGCGACTGCGGTTCTCAGCATGATTGCGGTTGGCGCCGCAGTTGGATTTTTGATTCACAACGCTCCGCCCGCCAAAGTTTT
>Ga0123353_10011994_pt1 | contig 12267 bp, 11 predicted proteins | sample TergutLab28metaG_3_FD_92763 | JGI IMG/M metagenome (GOLD analysis project Ga0123353, IMG submission 92763) | Labiotermes labralis P3 segment gut microbial communities from Petit-Saut dam, French Guiana - Lab288 P3 | ecosystem: Host-associated > Arthropoda: Insects > Digestive system > Gut ... | reverse complement strand
TCGGGGTCTCCTCCATTGGCGTCAAACGAAACGGTATAGGTGGCGGGGGGTATCGCTTCCCATTGCGCATAGAGCATTAGCTCGGCGTTTTGGGTATAGAGGGCGCCGGCAGCGTAGTGAGTTCCGGTACCCTCAGCCTCGGTATCCCATCCCTCAAAGGTGAAACCGAAACGGGTAGGAATATCGTTGGTCAAAGTAAGAGGTATGCCGAAGAGTTTAATTTGCTGTGCAGGTGTGGTGTCGGGGTCACCTCCATTGGCGTCATACGTTACGGTATAGGTGTGAGGCTCCCATTGCGCATAGAGGGTGATGTCTTCGTTTTCTGTGTAGTTACCAAGCGGTGAATAGGTTTGTCCCATCACTCCGTCGGGGTCGGTGTGCCACGTTACAAATGTGTGCCCTACGCGGGAGGGAATATCGCCGGTCAAGGTGAGGGTGATGTCGTGGGTCTTGGTTTGGGGCGCGGGTGCAGTGTCGGGGTCTCCTCCATTGGCGTCAAACGAAACGGTATAGGTGGCGGGGGGTATCGCTTCCCATTGCGCATAGAGCATTAGCTCGGCGTTTTGGGTATAGAGGGCGCCGACAGCGTAGGGAGTTCCGGTGCCCTCAGCCTCGGTATCCCATCCCTCAAAGGTGAAACCGAAACGGGTAGGAATATCGTTGGTCAAAGTAAGAGGTATGCCGAAGAGTTTAATTTGCTGTGCAGGTGTGGTGTCGGGGTCTCCTCCGTTGACGTCATACGTTACGGTATAGGTGTGAGGCTCCCATTGCGCATAGAGGGTGATGTCTTCGTTTTCTGTATATTCCTCTTCGGGTGCGTAGTCAATTCCGTTGCCATCTGATTGTGTGTTCCAATTCAAAAAGGTGTGTCCCGAACGTACAGGCACCTTGTCGCTCAGTTGAAGGTCAACATTGTGCTGCTTGACTTGATTGTCGGGCATATTGTCGAAGGAATCTCCGTGGGCGTTGGCGTGATACGAAACGGTGTAGCTGCCAAAAGCGGCTTGCCTGACGGTTACAGTCACTGTGTTGCCGCACGCTCCCAAAAGGACAATGAAGCCTGAGCGCTCAGTAGGCGTGTCGTTTTCCTCGGCCCCAATCGGCAAAGTAAGCGTGCCTGTGCTAATGTAACTTGTTGACAACATGGGTACTGAAAGCCAACTTGAGCGATCGCGGATCATCCACTGCGAAGTGCTGTTAATGACGAGCACGATGGGAGAACCCATGGCGTTGAGTTGTACTACTTGCGATTCGACACTGAGTTCGCACTGATTGCAACACTCTTCACAACTTGCAAGGGAGAAAAGGGTGAATAGGGCAAAAAATAGTGCGGGGAGGATAGTTTTAAGTCTCATTTTGGTTGATTATTAGCATTTAAAACGGTTATAAGTTCTTTTCTTTACCGTGCAATATAGGCAAAAGAAGCAGAAAAAATAGGACATTTTGCAAAATGTCCTATTTTTTCTATGGAATTGGGTACATTTGTTCCCAAATTATGAAGAGACCATGAAAAAATTGCTCCCAATCTGTTTCGCGCTGACCGTATGTGTGAATGCGTGTTTTCCTTTAGACTTTTTTGAACCCATCCCCGAACCTCTTTGCGGTTGGACCTACGTTCAGGCAAAAAATATGGATGGAGACCCGCTCTGCGGTTTAGATGTCTTCAACGTGGGGCCTCCCCATACATGGGCATACCGCGGAATTGCAGACCCAAATTTTGTACAACAATTTTTGTTAGCCCCTCTTGAGTTTCCAAGGGAGGAAGCTTCCATTACATTGCGGATTGAGAGCACCCATAACTATTGGACGCTAAAAACGGTGGAGAACCAATTTAAGATCTGGTCTGAGGGATGGGTCGGCCTGTTGTCTTCCGGCTATGATTGCACATTTTATCCCGTGGGCACGGAATATCCGAATAGACTTGTAATTGGCCGCGATGGGGTTGATTTGTTAGAACTCACTTGGAATCAAAATATTATCGATGTTGCTTCGATTTTCTCTATCATCATGCCCACCTATTCGGGAGATTTGACCATCACAAAAATCGGCGAGGGGGTATTTACGGAGCGAATGATATTTGTGGTTAAAGCGTACGGTTTCTTTAACATTGGCGTCGGGCCTGCCTATACAGGCTTTCAACTCGTATTCCTTTAGTTTCAAGATATTGGCAGATATTCCTCTACGTTCTGATGCTGTTATTAACAAAATCGGTGGGTGAAAGCCCTGTAATCTTCTTAAATACACGGTTAAAGTTTCGGCGGTCGTTGAATCCTGAATCAAAGGCAACGCTTTCCATGGAGAGCGGTTTGGTGCGTTTTTCCGATAGTAACTTGATGGCTTCCTTAATGCGGTATTCGTTGATAAAGGTGTGAAAGTACTTGCCCGTGCAGCGATTGATGGTTCGGGAGACGACATGGCGCTTCATACTGAGGCGGGTGGCAAGGGAGTCAAGTGAGAGCATCGCATTTTTGTAGAGCATCTCCCGAGCAAAAAGTTCCTCTATCGATTTCATGATGGAGAGGTCTGTTTCGTCCGGAATTTCGACTTTCATAATGGAGAGGTCTGCGTCGTCCGGCGTTTCGGCTTTCATGATGGAGAGGTCTGCGTCGTCCGGCGTTTCGGCTTTCATAATGGAGAGGTCTGTTTCGTCCGGCGTTTCGGCTAATTGTGCAAGACGGGAATGAGTCTCTGAAGGAGGTTTGGGTTCAAGGTCAAGATGTTGGAGAAAGGGAACGTTTGCCCATTCCTGCGACTTGCGCACTAAATTGCGGTAGGCGGAGCGGTTGCGGCGATAGAGAACAAAGACTACCACTAACAATCCCAAAACAATCAGAAAGCCAATCGAAAGGGTGGTGCTCCAGTCCATCAGGAACAACAGTATGGCAGGGATGACTTTCATCGGGTTGTGTTTGGTATTCTTTTACATTCGGAGGCAAAGATAATAATAACTATGCCAACGGTCTGATGAAAGTTTGTATCTTTGCGCCATAATTTTGGAATATGAGTGACAATAGTTTGTTAAATAAGTTATTGGGTTTGAAAGATAAGTATGAAAAGTTATCTTCTCAATTATCTGAACCCGATGTTGTTTCCGACATGAAGCGTTTTGTGGCGCTCAGTAAGGAGTTTCGTGAGCTGGAGCCGTTGGTGGCGGCGGGTGATAAGTATAAATCGTTGTTAGATCATCTCAATTCCGCAAAAGAATTATTGGCAGAAGAGAAGGATGAGGAGATGCGGGAGATGGCCAAAGAGGAGATTGCCAAGCTCGAAGAGGCGATCCCCGCCATGGAGGAGGAGATCAAAATTTTGCTCATTCCTGCCGACCCGCAGGATGCGAAAAATGCCATTTTGGAGATTCGCGCCGGTACAGGGGGGGACGAAGCCTCCATCTTTGCCGGGGATTTGTTTAGAATGTATGTCAAGTTTGTGGAACGCCAGGGATGGAAGTTGGAGATTACCAATACGTCAGATGGTACGTCGGGCGGTTTTAAAGAGGTGATTTGCAAAATTACGGGGGCAGGAGTGTATGGCGTGATGAAGTATGAGAGCGGGGTGCACCGTGTGCAGCGTGTTCCTCAGACCGAAACGCAGGGGAGGGTTCACACTTCCGCAGCCTCCGTTGTGGTGTTGCCCGAAGCCGATGAGTTTGATATTGAACTGAATGAGCGGGATATTCGCAAAGACACCTTTTGCTCATCAGGCCCCGGCGGGCAGTCGGTAAATACCACCTATTCAGCCATCCGCCTCACCCACATCCCAACCGGCTTAGTGGTACAGTGTCAGGACGAAAAGTCGCAGATAAAGAATTATGAGAGCGCCCTCTCCGAACTGCGCACACGTCTCTACAACCTTGAGTACGAGAAGTTTTTGAACGAAATCTCTGCCAAACGCAAAACAATGGTCTCTACCGGGGACCGTTCTGCCAAAATCCGCACCTACAACTACCCCCAAAGCCGCGTTACCGACCACCGTATCAACTACACCATGTACAACCTGCCGGTCTTTATGGATGGAGCGATTCTTGAAGTAATTGAACTATTGCAGATTGCTGAAAATGCAGAGCGACTGAAAGAGGGTGAGGCGTAAAACGGGAAAAAATGACATACAATAATTTGATAGAACAGATTTATACAAAGCGCTCCTTTTTGTGCGTTGGCTTGGATTGCGACCGCAACTTGTTGCCGCCCCATTTGCAACGTCACCCCGATGCGCTCTTCCTGTTCAACAAAGAGGTTATTGACGCCACCGCTCCCCATTGCGTGGCGTACAAGCCCAATACCGCTTTTTACGAAGTGGAGGGGGTAAACGGATGGAAACAGTTGACCGATACCGTGCAATACATTCGCACCCACTACCCGGACGTCATGATTATTGCAGACGCCAAACGCGGGGATATCGGCAATACGGCGCAACGCTATGCCCGCGCTTTTTTTGAGGAGATGAATGTGGACGCCGTTACGCTGGCGCCCTATATGGGCACCGACTCTATGGATCCTTTTCTACACTACAAAGAGAGATGGGTTGCCGTGCTCGCACTCACCTCCAATGCCTCCGCTTCCGATTTTGAACTTCAACTCCTTGCCAACGGGCAACCGCTCTATGAGGCAGTAATTGAAAAATGCAGCCAATATGGAAGCAAAGAGCAGTTGATGTTCGTTGTAGGCGCCACCCGCCCCGCAAAGTTGGCGGAGATTCGCAAAATTATTCCCGAGCACTTTCTGTTGGTTCCGGGCGTAGGCGCACAGGGCGGCAACTTGGCAGAAGTGGCGAAGTATGGCATGAACCCCCGATGCGGCCTTTTGGTCAACCTCTCCAGAGACATTATCTATGCAGGTTCAGGCGCCGACTTTGCCCGTGAAGCCGGCGAAAAGGCTCAAGAGATTGCGCACGAAATGGCACAGTTTCTGAGGTAAGGGAAAATTTATGTGAGCAAAGTAATGACTATTATGCGTCAACCCTGCAGGAATGACAACTTTTTTTTGCAATTGGGGAAAAAAATGTATCTTTACGGTTTGTAATGATATGTGCCAATAACCAATTTATGTATAAACTCATTAATCTATAAACCCATAAAACGCTAAACTATATGGAAATTTGGTGGAACTCTTTGGATTTGTTTTTGAAAATCATGTGGGGAATCGCTATTCCCTTTAGTGCAATCTTTGTACTTCAGATGATTATGTTATTTTTTGGGATGGGTGACCATGGCGAGATATCCGGAGATGCCGATGTGGATGTCGATGTGGCCATGCCTGTTCAATTTTTTTCTTTCCGCAATTTTGTCAACTTCTTTTTGGGGTTTGCGTGGACGGGAATCTCGTTTTACGACACTTTCGAAAACAAGATTTGGCTCACCCTGCTTTGTGTCTTTGTCGGGTTGGTGTTGGTATCCATTGTGATGGCGATGTTGTACGCCCTCAGCAAAACAACGCAGAGTGGCAATATCGACATAAACAATGCAGTAGGCCGCACCGCTACTGTTTACTATCCAATCCCCGCCGCCGGAAAAGGGGCCGGAAAGATTCAGATGAGCATCCAGCAAGCCGTTCGCGAATACGACGCCATTTCCGAATTGCCTGAGCCCCTCCCCACAGGCGCCCTTGTGCGTATAAAAGGCGTGGTTGATTCCCATACGCTCTTGGTTGATAGCACGCTTTTGGTTGATAGTTCAATTGTCAATAATACCCCAAAATCATAAAATCATAAAAATATAAAAACTTAAAACCATGAATTATATTGCGCTTTACATTGTTTTCGCTGTCGTTCTCTTCGTAGCATTTATTTCTGTATTACGTCGTTATAAACGCTGCCCCTCCGACCGCATTTTGGTAGTATATGGTAAAACCGGCAAAAATAAAGAGGGGGGAGTCAGTTCCGCCAAATGTATCCACGGTGGCGCCTCCTTTATCTGGCCTGTATTCCAAAGCTACTCATTCCTGAATTTGAAACCTATTCCCATCGAATGTAACCTGACCAACGCCTTGAGTAAGCAGAACATTCGCGTGGATGTACCGTGTCGCTTTACCGTTGGTATCTCCACCGACCCCGAGAATATGATTAACGCGGCTGAACGTCTGTTGGGGCTTTCGTTGGATAACATTCAAGACCTTGCCAAGGATATTCTCTTTGGACAGTTGCGTTTGGTGATTGCTACCATGGACATTGAGGAGATTAACGCCGACCGCGATAAGTTCCTGATCAATGTGAGTCAGAACGTGGAGTTGGAGTTGCGTAAAATTGGCCTGAAACTGATTAACGTGAATGTGACCGACATTCGCGACGAATCGGGCTACATTGAAGCCCTTGGAAAAGAGGCTGCTGCAAAGGCGATTAACGAAGCCAAAAAGAGCGTTGCCGAACAGAATCGTTTTGGAGAGATTGGGAAAGCGGAGGCCGACCGTGATAAGGACATTCGGATTGCTGAAACACAGCGGGATACCCGTGTTCGTACCGCTGATGCCAACGCTACCGCTGTGCAGGGTGAGAATATTGCCAAGGTCTCAATTGCCAACTCAGATTCTGAGCGCCGTGAACGGGAGGCAGAAGCGATGCGCCGCGCCATAGCCGCAGAAAAGGTACAGAGCGCCAAAGCCCTTGAGGAGGCGTATGAGGCTGAACGGATTGCGGAGGTAGTTCGTGCCGAGCGTGAACGTGCCGCCCAGACGGCCAATATTGTGGTCAGCGCTGAGATTGAGAAACAGAAAGTGATTATTGCGGCTGAAGCAGAGGCCGAGATGGCTCGCCGTATTGCTAAAGGAGAGGCAGATGCGATTTTTGCCAAGATGGAGGCACAGGCGCGAGGGATTAATGAGGTGCTTACCAAGCAGGCAGATGGGTTTGGAGAAATTGTGAAAGCGGCCAATAATGACGCCGAAAAGGCGGTGTTGATGATGATATCGGATAAACTGCCTGAGTTGGTTAAGACTCAGGTGGAGGCGATTAAGAATATTAAGATAGACAAGATAACGGTTTGGGACGGACAAAACAGCGGGACTGCCCATGGGAAAACGGCTACGGCTAATTTTTTATCGGGGCTGATGCAGTCGGTGCCGCCGTTGAATGACCTGTTTAATATGGCGGGGATGCAGTTGCCTAAGTATCTTGGAGATGTAAAGATTGAGGAGAAAGAGAAAGAGGAAGCGGAGGCTGAGGAGTAAAGGGGCCACGCGAAAGCGCCCGCACACGGCAGCAACACGCGAAAAGATGCTCGCACGGCAGCAACACGCGAAAAGATGCTCAAGTTAGCTATTAAAGGATTATGATGAAACAGATATTTTTAACATTAGTGGTTTTGCCGGCCGTTTCGTGGTTGGCCGTGGCGCAGTCGAACAGCGCCGCCTACGCCTCATTAGCGGGAATGAACGACGAGACCCTTTTCCGCACCATCACACGAGAGTTGTCGGGTGACAATTTTGGTGGTCGAAAGCCGCTTACTTCGTATGAGGCGCCCACTTTGGAGTATATAGCAAACAGGTTTAAGGAGGTGGGATTGGAGCCGGCTGCGGAGGGGAGTTATTTTCAAAAGGTGCCGTTACTGGGGGTAACGAGCCACTTTAAGAATAATGAGGTGGTGGTAAGCGGCAGTAAGGGAACGGTGCGGTTGCGCTATTGGGACGACATCGTACTCTGGACGTTGCGGGCGGAGGAGCAGATCAAGGTGAACAAGGCCGATTTTGTCTTTGTGGGCTTTGGGATTCGTGCACCGGAGTATGGATGGGACGACTATGCAGGCGTTGATGTAAAGGGGAAAGTGGTGGTGATGTTGGTGAACGATCCGGGGTTTTACGACGACAACCTCTTTCGAGGCAAGCAGATGACCTATTATGGAAGGTGGGTCTATAAATTTCAGGAGGCGGGCAGACAGGGTGCGGCGGCGGCCTTGATTATCCACGACACCGCGCCGGCTTCCTACGGCTGGAGTGTGGTTCAAAATTCGCGTGCAAGTTCCAGCCTCTCTCTCTATAATGAAACGGAGAATAAAGGGCTTATCCCGTTTCAGGGATGGATTACGGGTGAATCGGCACAAAAGATATTTGACGCGGCAGGCGCATCGCTAAAGGAGTCAGTGGAAGCGGCCAAAAAACAGGGATTCAAGAGTTTCCCACTCAAACTAAAGACCACCATCGAGTCAACTAACGAAATTGAGGTGGGCGAATCTGCCAACGTTGCCGCGATTCTCCCCGGGGCCTCTCTGAAAGATGAGACCGTTGTCTATACCGCCCATTGGGATCACTTAGGCATTGGGCAGCCTGTAGCCGGCGACAGTATCTATAACGGCGCACTCGATAACGCTACCGGTGTGGCTGCTTTGGTGATGTTGGGCAGACGCTTCACCGCGTTGCCTGAGCGTCCCAGGCGCTCCATCCTCTTCCTTGCCGTCACGGGCGAGGAGTCGGGTTTGCTCGGTTCGGAATTTTATACCCAAAATCCGCTCTACCCCTTAGATAAAATCGCAATATGTTTGAATATAGACAGTTATGGAGATGCAATGCGCACTTCCGATGTAGTCATCTCCGCAGCAGGTCAATCCAAAACCGACCGTTACGTGATGGATGCAGCGGCGGCGCAAGGGCGAACGGTACTCCTCTCTACCCATGATCCTGCAGGAGGCTATTTTCGCTCTGACCACTTCCCCTTTGCCAAGATGGGCGTTCCCGTTGCTTTGGCCAAAGGTGGAAGCAACTACCTCGACCCGGAAGCGCACCGAGCGCACAGGGCTAAATACTATTCAGGCCCGGGTAACTATCATCAACCGTCCGACGAATACCACGATTGGTGGAACGTCTCCGGATCACTCGAAGATATTTATCTCTTTTACAGCATTGGTTTGCGCCTTTCTAATGAGTAGTTTACTATTATTATTGTTTACCAATTTTATTGTTTGGTTATGAAGAACGTTTTTTTATGTATCACTTTGGCTTCACTGTTCTGTTCGGCCTGCGTTGGCTCTTTTATGCCCAAGAAGAGTTGGAGCTACTCCCCTGTTTTTGTGAGTCGTGAGACGCTGGAAAATTCTGTAAAGTATATTTCCGGCGCTCGTGACATGATACAAACGGGGAAAATCTATTACTGCGAACCCTATATTTATGTCAATGAACGATATAAAGGAGTGCATGTAATCAACAATACCAATCCCTCAAAACCTGTGGTTGAGGGATTTATCTTGGTCCCCGGCTGTCTTGACATGGCGGTAAAGGACAATATACTCTACCTTGACAATTCGGTTGACTTGGTGAGTTTTGATTTGAACCGGAAGGTGGTGACCAAGCGTATTCGCAACATCTTTCCGGAGCCGTTGCCGCCTGAAGATTACAACCTTTTTGAATTTGACCGTCCGGAGGGGTATGTGCTTATCGAGTGGAAAAAGAGTAACAACAAGAATTAAATTGGGCTATGAAACAGATAATATCCATTTTGATTATTGCCTCACTATTTGCTGCTTGTTCAAAGGATGGTGGTGCAGAGTATAGCCCGTCTGTAGGCAGAGGAGGCTCAATGGCACGTTTTACCATCGTGGACAATGTGCTCTACACAGTATCAAACAAAGATTTAAAGGTCATTGGTATAACAGATGCTGCTGATCCAAAATACTATCCCGAAAGAGATGTGCCGGTTGGATTTGACATTGAGACCATATTTCCGATGGATGGTTCGCTCTTTATCGGTTCCCGAAGCAGTCTCTATATATATGACATTTCGGCACCGTACTTTCCCCTTCTTTTGTCGCAAGTGGGACACCTCCGGAGTTGCGACCCCGTTGTGGCGCAGGGGAATTATGCCTACGTAACACTCAACACCAACTCTGTGGGTTGCGGCGGCACTTCAAATAACGTACTCCTTATTTACAACATTTCTGATTTGAAAAATCCTATTTTAGAGAAGACGGTTCAGATGTTCGGCCCCCAGGGGTTGGGCATTGATGGCGATATACTGTTTGTCTGCGATATTGGGTTAAAGGTATTTGACATTTCAGACCCGTTGAATATAAGGCAAATAAGTGACCTTGCAGGTATTGGTGATGTGGATGTGCGTGCTGCATACGATGTGATTCCCGTGGATGGTCTTTTGATATTGGTGGCAAAAGAGGGATTGTTCCAGTTTGACTACAGCGGCAGCAAGTTGGAATTTTTGAGTAAAATAACGATTAAACAGCAGACGCCATGAAAAGAACGCTCTATATTGGATTGTTAACGATGTGTCTCTTTGCCGTTCAGGCGCAGGCTCAGACTTTGGCACAGACACAGGAGCGGGCGCAGCGGGTTGAGGCGCATGAACGGACAGAGGCTCAGGAGCAGCGTGTTCAGGCGCATGAGCGGACACAGGCTCAGGCTCAGGCTCAGGTGCAGACTCAAGAGCGGATAGAGGCTCAGGTGCAGACTCAAGAGCGGACAGAGGCGCTGGTGCAGCAGGTTGAGGCGCAGGCTTTTGTGCAGGAGCATACGCAGGCACAGGCGCAAGAGCAGGCAGAGTTGCCTTTCCCCATATATTTGAGGACCCAAAAGAGGTTTACAGCCGCCATCAGGCCTTTTGAGTTGTACAATTATGGCTTGGGTTTAGATTTTGAGATGCGTTTGAAAGGTGGCCCCGGCTGGCTGCAATTTAGCAATACGTTCTATTATGTGTCATTAGAGGGTGATAACCCCGGCTACTTTTATGATGGGAACCGATACTACGACTATCATTTACTCTTCTCCAATCGAATACGCGAACCCTTCTCCAAATTAAAAGGTGTTGGCTTGAATGTAAACTATAAGCGCTTTCTCGATCCCAAAAGGGGGTTCTATGCGGCTGCCGGTCTGGCCTATCACTATTTCGACATCAAATACTATGGAGGAAGAGGCGTGTGGAACGACTATATGGAAGATGGACTTCAATTTCACGAATATACCTACACATTAGGCTTCAACAACCAATATATTCATCGGGGAAGCATAAATCATTACATTGGCTACCAGATACCTTCAAGATTCATGTTTCTTTTTGACTCCTACATAGGCGTGTCGTATCGGTACGCCATTTCAGATGAAACCAAGGTACCCTTTAACGAAACCTCCCTTTCGTATGGCTTTTCGGGATTTGTCTTTATGACAGGCATCCGTATCGGCATCGGCATCAAGTAGGAGGCGCTCTTGTGGAAAGGAGAGGCGTCCCAATGGAATGTAGGGGGTGCTCCTGTGGATAGGAGAAGCATCCCTATGGAATGTAAGAGGTGTTCCCTCCCTTAGGGATCGGCGTGGCCCCACATCATCTTCGATCTCAACCCGCCTCTATTTCAAATCGGTCTTCATTTTCTTCCATTATCCCTCTTCCATTGTTCATAATCGCGTTGTTGCACAACTTTCGTTTTCCCACCTTTAACAAATATGAACGCATCGGGGCTGGGATCGGCATTTGGATCAAGATCAAGAAATGTAGTACCAAACTCGTTAAACATCACGTGGCTAACCAATCCGTTATCTTCCCAAATCGAAACACATACAGTATATGGATATCGATCAGGATGCCTTTCTCTAAACTCCTTGGGCTTGAGGTAACCAACTTCGTATTCTATCCTACCGGCACGAGCACCTGCGGCTAATCTACTTCCTCCTTCTCCTTCATCTTCTTTTGTTAATACACGCCTTTTGATGATTAAGGGATCATTTGCATCATAATAATCAGGGCCGTATTTTAAAATGATTTGCTTGGCAATAGCAATAAGCGCACTGTCGCGCTCGGGTTGGGGCAGTCTGTCTATATTTGTAACTTGCCCATGCAGTAGTATGGGGCAAACTGCTATCAAAATTAACAAGTATTTTTTCATAGCTGTACCAAATCAAAGATTCCTCACAAGGTTCATTTTCTTCCATTATCCTTCTTCCATTGTTCATACTTGCGTTGTTGCACAGTTCTCGTTTTCTCATCTTTGACAAATATGTACGCATCGGGGCTGGGATCGGCATTTGGATCAAGATCACCATATACAAAACCCAAATTACCAACCATCATGCTACAAACTAATCCTGTATCTTCCCAAATCGTAACACGTACAGTATAAGAATATTGATCAGGATACCTTTCTCTAAATTCCTTAGGCTTGATATAGCCAACTTTGTATTCTATCCTACCGGTACGGGCACCTGTGGCCGAATCATATTTTTCATCTTCTTCGGTTAATACACGCCTTTTGATTACTAAGGGCTCATTTTCATCGTAATAATCAGGGCCGTATTTTAAAATGATTTGCTTGGCAATAGCAATAAGCGCACTGTCGCGCTCGGGTTGGGG
>Ga0123353_10011993_pt1 | contig 12267 bp, 8 predicted proteins | sample TergutLab28metaG_3_FD_92763 | JGI IMG/M metagenome (GOLD analysis project Ga0123353, IMG submission 92763) | Labiotermes labralis P3 segment gut microbial communities from Petit-Saut dam, French Guiana - Lab288 P3 | ecosystem: Host-associated > Arthropoda: Insects > Digestive system > Gut ... | reverse complement strand
CGTTCCAGACCCACTACTACTCAGAAAATCTGGTAGCGCCGGGGACCGAACCCGGGACCTCTGTATCTGTAGCCAGAAACTCTGACCACTAGACCACAGAGGCTGTCATCTTTTGTGGCTTCTATCCTTATTTTCCTCTAAACTTCAACTTCTGTTAGAAAGTCGGCATCGCTTACATAAAGCCCGTACCGTGTTTAAGCAATCAAAAGGACAGTGCGTTCTAGAATGTTAATACCGAATGTACGGCGAGCAAAAGAATAAAATACAAATGAGCATTTTCTTTTGCAGAACGCCGAAATTTGTTAATCCGTCAATTGGAACTGGTAAAGAATATTCGAGCGAAGAAATCACATACCTTTATGAAGAGCATGGTCACTTTAAGTTAAGATCCTGGCCACTTATTTGTACGGTCTACTGTGTGACAAAAGGTCAAAATCGGTGAAGATTCAGAACAAACCAGACCCCGGATTTTACATCTAACAAACCAGAGATTGTGTCCTACCTGGTGGCGGGATGTCGTCAAGAAATCTCGGACCACATAGTGACGGGGAAGGCTGACGATGAGTTGAGAGCACCAAATATCGCCAAAGACATCCCTGAAACAAAAGTTACAGATTACTGCTTGCATGGATTACGTCACGGACCAATCATTAATCAATGAAAGAACTAAATGTTTAAATTTTGCCAAGTGTAAGAAATGTAAACTTACATGCCACGCATGTGCAATTCTGCAAATCGCTCCTAACACGCACGCACAACGTTGCGGGATTTTGACAGTAATATCATATAGCTACTGATGTCTTGTGACACACCCATGTGAACTGGGCAGTAACCGTTTTTAAATTTCTTTATAATATCCCTCTATTGCTAAATTTAAATTCAGTAATGTGTAGGATGACTGCTTAAGCCTCAAAAAACACGAGACGTTTTCAACAAAGTCAAACTCCGAATGTTTCTACCTGTCCTCTTTCAGAATCCGCTTTTTCGATCGCGTACCGGCCATTTATGTTAGCATTACAGGCTAGATTTATTCCATCAACCTTTGATTAGTTATAATTTTACTTAGCCACTACTCTTGTACCAAATACAATTCTGTTAAAACTGTCAATGACAATTTCCTTAAAAGAAATTTGACGTTCATGGGGCCGTGCATCGTAACACGTTTCTATAGTAAAACCAACCAGATGCACCGATGTCTCAAATTGATTTTATTTTATTTTATTTTATTTTGGAGTAACGCTCTACATGTTTCGGACGGTCTTTCCGTCCATACTCAGGAATTCAAGACTGTACTTACGTGTACAGTCTTAAACTCCTGATGATGGACGGAAAGACCGTCTGAAACATGTAGAGTGTTACTCCAAAATAAAATAAATTTGAGACGTTGCTGCGTCTGGTTGGTTTTACTACAGAAATTCCTTAAAAGATTATTTAATTTCAATAAATATATCTAACGAATTTATTTTACCGCAGTGCGAACATGTTAATAAATATCAGAAATTCTCAATTCGATATACGTATGCTTAATGCAGAGATTTGGAAAAACCTAGGGATTTATATAAACATTTGAATTTTACATGGCCGAAAACTCTAATTTAATTTTTACGGTTCTGTTTAAAACGTGCCTTGTGCTATGTCTTAAAAGACACAGGTTACATTTGTATTCTCGAACATATTTTTTGTTTCTCTGATTCAATATTCAGTACAAGTAATCGTTTGATATTCTTGTTTATTTTGTTGATTAATTTGCACATATATTCTTCATACTATTATAATTTCTGTTCCTGTTCGTTATTTGATCTGCCATATCCCTGTTTAATATAACACTTGTATTAGACAAAGGTCATTAATTCTGTGAAGTTTGCTTTTATAAGCTGATTGTATGAACTAGAGTGTTAGGAATGACTGATGTTATTGGTTCAATTGTACTCATTTCATTTAGAGTCAGGGTCGACCCCAATGCCATAGTGCGTCCAGAAAGATTGTGTCAATTAAAAATTCCAGTAACACTATCGGGAATTGAACCCGCGACCTTTCGGCTTGTTGCGCAGTGCCTCAATCAACTACGCAACAGCATGCGCCGCGGTTATACCATGACAGTTAAATGTACCTGTATGGTAGTTCTGCCCTGCCTACGGTAATGTTATGCACTCACGTCATGCTAGTATTAGTTTGCAGCTACTCTACCAGATGGCAGGACATGCATTGCAGCCAGTGGAAAATAAGATACGGCTGCAACTGTAACAAGAATTATGTCACACTAAATAAGTGCAAATTTCTCGCGGAAAAACGTATGTGTGCTGGAATTAAACATCCTTTTAACTTGCGCCATGTTGTTTGTTTCTTGTAACTTTCCATTTAATAAGCTCTAAATTCTTCTTTTCACTAAGGAAGTAAAGACTAAAATGTGAAGTTGTCTCCACATACACACACATACAGGAAACGGAGTCATAGCTACTCGTTTTTAAAATCGGTACCAGTTGGAATGAACAAGGAACATTTACTATGTAGTTTAAAGTATTACCGAAGATATGTTTGTTTATTAATCAAAATCAGTACAACGTAATCGTCAGGAAGAATATGACACCCGAGATGTTCAGAACCACCAAATTAAAATCGTCTGACAAGTGGACACAAGTGGCAATATTTGCTACTTGTATTCTGGAGGTTCCCGGTTTGAATTTGGATTATGACATTTTCTCAGCGGTTCTTCCGTTGCAGTGCTCCATTTGTACGTAACTGAGACCAATTAGTGTCGTAACAGCCTTCTAATTTCGTTTCTCACTAATAATGTGCACATTCGAGACTATGAGTTGTGATCCGTAACTTGATTTCTTAGTTTCAGTAGCTTATTTCTTAGGTCATTCCCAGTCACAAATTCGTAATAATAATAATAATAAGAAGAAGAAGAATTGATAACAATAATAAACAACATAATAATATAAATAAATATGAGAATAAATACACAACAGAAGCAATGCAATGTAGGCGGGTCATATGATTTTATCATAAAGAACTGCACAGCTAGCCGACAGGAACAGCGCACTATTAACTTCCACCTGTTGGACACGCACGCAAATACAATACTATCCCCAATCTCAGCTCTCACGGATTTAGCATGGACCTACAAGTAAGAAACCACGTTTCCAGCAGGCCTTTATCCAGATGGACGTAAATCACGCGACTTTCAAAGTAATACATTAGCTTTACCTTGAAATCCATACTGTCCCTAGCCTCGTAAGCAAATTATATACAGAACACGTGGTTTGACAGGAAGTAGATAATCATTGGCTGATTACTGGTTTTTAAGTTCTCTGAAGTAACCGCACGACCGCACAATTCTCATCGTACCTTCTAACCAGGCTCTGCCTTTGCAATATCGTGTGGTGAGGTTGCACATGCAACCTACATGCACCCATATTGCAAGGTCGTGGCAGGCTTACTATGCGGGTGTTTCTCAAGTTACCGCCAAGATTTGGGAACTTCGAGGACGAGATCTAATATGCAAACGAGAGCGGGAATAGGTTTTGCGAGGTTATCACTCCAACAAAAATGTGGATATGAATAAAGCATGACGGACTTCTGTTTTCTGACATATCATTTTTCATACACTTACAAACAATATGAATTAGGCCACAGTAAGTCTTGGAATTTTTTCGAAACTTTCTTACGTTTGGTGAATACGTAATTACTCGTAAATTAAAAAACTTCTCAAATTAGATACTGTGAATTTTTTTAATTAATAAATTTTTGAACGCATCAGAAAACATCAATTTACACTAATATTTTCTTGAAGTTTTCGGAAAAATTTTATAAAAATTTAACTATCATTGCCTATTTCTTGCTACCTTTAAACCGGAAGAATACGTTTTTTAACGTTATGCAGTTCTAGTAATACCTTTCCTTATATGCTTATTTAGTTCGAAACAGGACGGGACACGGACCTGTCACGTGAGCAAATGCAAGACTTTCTGCTAAAATATCAAGGCAATTCGCTAAGTAATAATCGGAGAAAGAAGTTTCAAAAAAAAACCTGAGGATAAGAAGTATAACATAAGTTCCAATATCATTAAAATGCTTCTGTATGCATCATGCAGATTTTAGAAATAATTAAACAAGAGTAACGAAAAGAGATGAAACTAATGCTTTTGTACTTCTCAACTAGTAATCTCCATCCTATCCCATCATGTTTTATTAAGACATCGAATTACATTTATTCTGAGACAGCAAAAAATAATTAAATCAACGAAAAATCTACACCAGGGGAAAATCACTCTTCATAAATGGGAAAACTGCAAAGATTTCAAAGTCTGGGCATATCGCTCCAAGAATATATATAATACAATATAATATACCTGCAACTAGTTAAACCTACGTATTTACAGATAGTAATATCTGTCTTTACTCTAGACTAAAATAAATATAAAACACATGTTGAGGTCGAAGGATATTCTCAGTCCCGAGCAGTGGGGAATTGTGGTGTCAATATTATTTGCAAATCTGCCTCCTTCAATTACACAAAGGAAACCCAGCCCATTCTTGATTCTTGTAATAAATCAGGATCAATGAAACAATCACAAATATCAAAATCAGTTTTCAATATAAAACACATTTATTTCCAAGACCATAGGAAATATTATCGATAAAAATATACATAACCTCAAATATCATATCATTACATTAGTACGACGGCAATCAACCAGATGTGACGTTTATGAACCATGCAGGATTCCCTGCTATGTTTTTAAAATTACATTACTGTGAATATACATACATACATAAAATTATATGCCTTCGTATTCTCAAGTTTTAAAGGTGTGGTCATATCATCTGCTTGCGTTTGGTACTCAAATCGTTAAAAATAAGATGACACTGTAGATTTTATAATCCATGCACAAATGAGGTAGCAGTCTGGCGTTGTATAAAATCGATTTACATTTTCATTCAGAATTACGTAAAATTGTGTTTACATTTGATAGATATGAGCAAAAATTAACATTTCCTGATAGCTTCCAATGGACTACCCAATACCAAATTCAATCTTTATCCTTACATTAGCTTCATATATGAAGTTTCAGTGGACAACGAAATGTCCCTACAGGCTATAAAATAGTCATTACACTGCAACGTGTGCCGGAAATTTTGTGTCATCTCGTTTTCATAAAAAGCCCAAAATATTAAGGCCTTGCTTAATAAAGTAAAGGAATGAAACTCGCTTTATACCAGGAACAGATTAGTTTCATCTGAAGGACTAAGCAGGGTAGTATATTAACAACTGTCCAACGAGATGCAACACAAAGCAGTCTATTTATTATTCTGCAAGTTCACTCTACATATTTCGGGTGTCAACCACACTTATCATCAGGAGTACACAAAACTGTAACTACAACTACCTCCCTGTAACTACAGTCCCCTGCAACTACAGCTACCTCCCTCCAAAGTGGCCAACTTGGCCACGTTGAAGGGAGGTAGATGCACAAAAAATAAGACCATTACCGGAGGCTGTAGTTACTGTTTTTTGTACTCCTGATGATGGATGTGGTTGACACCCGAAAAATGTAGAATGAACTTGCAGTATAATAAATAGACTGCTTCGTGTTGCATCTCGTTGGACAATTATTGATATAGATCAGCGATGCACGGAACCAGAAACATAAACACAAAGTTAAGCACAGTATGTTTCATACATTTACCTTAACACGTAATTAGCGCCGGCTTTCGAAATCATCTACTTTTTAACTAAAAAAAACTCATGAACGTTTTCATATATTTAAATTAGTTTACCCTTTATATGTGTTACATATATACATCGCGTTAAAATAAATAAAAAATAAACTTCCTGTGTCTTAGCAATTATATCTATAATATTTCAACTAAATACATATCATATAATAGAATACACATATATTTTTACCAACTCTCTCCTGCATGATTCCGTGCGTAGAAAAGAGTTGGTAAAATTACATATATATATATATATATATATATACATAATATGCATTTATTTGGAGTATAAAAGATGTAATTGTTATACGAGAAGGCACGACATAGAAAACTTCACAATAATTTCAGTGTTTTATTATTACTTAACGGAACAGGTCCTTGGCGGGCTGATACCAAATTTATGGCACTCGAACTGATATTCAAATGCTTGTTTATGTACTGTGTGCGTGTTTGTTTGTCTGTTTGTTTGTTTGTTTGTTTGGAAGACCACGATTGTTAATTCAGCCAAAGCTCCCAAAAGACCTATTCGAAAATTAGACCTATTAATATAATTTGGAGGGGCCAAACATAGTTTTGTCACATAAATAAATTAGATGTTTTAGACTACCCGAAGAAGTGTTGGCTCCCGTAGAAACACACAGTCATTAACGGTACAATATACGTCCTTATGCACCTCAGTATCACTACAGCATTGTTCCTTAATTAAATGTATTCCCCATTTTTCATCTTAATACACGAAAATCAACGCCCCTGAAGCTGGCGACGACAAGAATACATTTCCAGCATTCGTAATTATACTGCCGCGCCTTTCATTTATTATGGGACAAAGAAGGGAAAAGTTCAATCGGGCTGAAATCGATATACGGCAACAAACTTAACAATTTTTTCAATTTCCTGTCGTACGACTATAAATGATTTTATTCTAACAACTGTCATTATTAGTTTATGAACAAGACCGGCAATGTACGTATTACGTAACATCAAGTAGCGTCCGTGCAACCACTGTTGCGGTAGAAAAGCAATGAGTATTACACAATCTGAGTGTGTGTTTATAGCCTTAGGTATCCAGCATGCAATGGGCGTGCACCATATTGCATCTGTGGCCTGCCCCGCTCTACAATATTTTTCTACATTATCTCATCAAGGGCACCATTTTCGAAGAAAAAAAAGTTACTGAACACAAAATGTGTGTTTTGATCTTTACAAATTTTGTCTGAAGCATTTGTCATTCTAAGAAGAAATGAGCGAGATGTGATCAACAATGTATATCGGTCTACATATAAAGTACCCGTTATTCCTGTCAGAATTTAATTAAACTTTAATTTTCTCCAAAGATGTTAAAAAATCCTCAAATACAAAATTTAATGAAAATTCTTCCAGTAGAATCCGAGTTGTTCCAAGCGTACAAACGGACATGCATGAAGCTAATAGATGTTTTACGAAATTTTGCGAATTCGCCTTAAAAAAAAGCGTGACAGAAGGACACCGCAAGTTGTGTTCATTTGAGGATACGAACCATGGCTTTAGACCTCAACGCTGTGATATCTCAAAATGTGCAAAGTGCATACATCAAATGTTGCGTATTTTTTAACACAACACAAACTCAGGAAATAAGAAATCGCACTTTTGACGTCTTTACATTACTCAACGCAGAACATTCTGCTCAGTCACACTCCACTGCCCGCTAAGAGTGCTCACTGAACAAAGAGGCAGAAAGGGCTACGACACCAGATGACGTGGCTAACAGTCAAGGTTGTGCAACTTGCTTCACAGAAGTAAGCGTGCCGGTTCTACCGCTCAGTACCTGCCCGGACTTGAATACGTGTGTATTGACCCACCGAGCCTGCGAAAGCGACAGAAAGGTATGTTCTTGACATTCCAATGTGTATGAACCAGTTTTTGTTTGACCTTAATAACGAGCTTATTTCTAGACTACGTACAGCGGTTACGTCTTTGAGAGTAAATCATGGCGTCCCAGAAGCTAAAGTTAACCGGAAAGATGTAGTGATGTTTCGGTAGGGGTGTTATTTTTTTCTTATTCGGATATTCTTTTCACTTAAATGTATAAAATGTATGCAGAGCTGAAACATCTGTCGGCTTTATAAAACGTGAAAACAAAACAACCAACAATTGCACTTTAATCTTATGATGTATTTTTACTTGTATCTTCACCAACATATTTCAGCCAGTAGTCCGGCCATTCTCGGGGTGATATTTGTGATACAAGAATACAACTAGTTAAATATGTCACAGTAACCCTATATAATTGAAAATATAAAATTTAGTTCTAAGATTTTACTTTTGAATAATAATGTAAACTAATATAGAATAAGAATGAGTAATTACAAACTAGCGGAAGTTAAAATTATGAGTGTTTGTGGAGTAGTGTATACTTACTTACTTACTCCAAGGTGCAGAGTCCTTCTTGAGAAGATAACTGGTTTGCAGCTAGTCAAGAAATTCTCCGCATTTCACGGAACCCGAAGGTTCATTACCGCACTCACAAGCGTCCGCCACCTGTCTCTATCCTGTGCCAGCCCAATTCAGTCCATATACCCACATCCCACCTCCTGGAGATCCATCCTAATATTATCCACCCATCTACGCCTAGGTCTCCCCAGTGGTCTCTTTCCGTCCGGTTTCCCCAGCAATACCCTATACACCCCCTCTCCTCACCCATACGCGCCACATGCCCAGCCCATCTCATTCTTCCCGATTTTATCACCCGCACATTATTGGGTGAGGAGTACAAATCATTTACCAACTAGATGCACTAATTTCTCATATTTATTTTTGGAATAAAACTCTACATGTTTCGGACCGTTCCTCTGTCCATCATCACCAGCTGCACAACCAAACCACTTCTGTCCTGATCCTGCGCGCGAGCTGTCAGCTTACCTGTATGACATATACCATTGCTGTGTGTAAAGTGAAACAACTCTTGATGATGGACAGAGGAACTGCCTGAAACATGTAGAGTTTTATTTCGAAAATAGATTAGAGGAATTAGTGCATCTAGTTTGTTTTATTATAAGCATTTATCACGGTGCACGGTTACCTGAACGTCAAAAAAACATGTACCCTGGTTTAAATTTTATGCAATAATTGTCTAATGATATGACAAATAAACTGATGACTTTCGAAAGAAAGATCATGAGGAAAATATTTGGTCCTACAAGAACAGCTGATGGCTACTGGAGGATTAAAACTAATCAAGAAATAAATGATATATTAAAAGGACACAATATAATTGGGTTTATTAAAAACAAAGGTTAAACTGGTTAGGCCATGTTGAACGCATGGCTGAGGATAATATTGTGCAGAAGGTTAAGAGATGGAAACCCATGTTTAAAAGACCAATTGGAAGACCTAAAACACGTTGGAAATATGACGTTTTGGAAGATATAAAGAGCATAAACATAAGCAATTGGAAGAAAGTAGCACAGAATAGAGATAGTTGGAAGAAAGTGGTTGAGCAAGCCAGAACCTTATATGGGTTGTAGCGCATTATAAGAAGAAGATTTTTTAAGGGACCCAAATTGAACTTTAAATTTCTTCTGACGGGTTTTGGAAGAGTGTCTTATAGAATTGTTATGATTACTGTTGTTTTTATTATATGAATTTATCACAATGCATCGTCACCTGAACGTCAAAAATACATGTACCGTGGTTTAAATTTTATGTAATGATGGTCTAATGACCGAAACATGTTGCCATTGAGTTGAATAATAAAGTATTGTTGTGGTTGACCAAAAACATATATATATGTATACTTACTTACTCCATGGTGCAGAGTCCTTCTTGAGAAGCTAACTGGTTTGCAGCTAGTCAAGAAATTCCGCGCATTTCACGGAAACCGAAGGTTCATTACCGCACTCACAAGCGTCCGCCACCTGTCTCTATCCTGGGCCAGCCCAATCCAGTCCATATACCCACATCCCACCTACTGGAGATCCATCCTAATATTATCCATCCATCCACGCCTAGGTCTCCCCAGTGGTTTCTTTCCCTCCGGTTTCCCCACCAAGACCACATACACCCCCGTTTAAACTAATACATCTTAGCTGCATAAAATCCCAGAATAGTGAATATCGTATTCCTGAATTGCCCATTTATTCCTCTAGCACATTATTATTATTATTATTATTATTATTTACTGCAATTGGGTTGTCACTCGGTGGCAGTAGTCCTTACATTAGTAACAAGTACGAATAAATATACATAAACGAAACAATACAAAAACACAGTAAATACCAATACACATATTACCAAAATCCCCACACAATTGTCAAAACACCCACACATTACAAAACAACCACAGTACAAGATACATACCAAATAAAATAGTCAAAATACAATCAAGTACCCTCAATGTAAGGTCACCCTAATATTTGAATGGAAGCATCGCGATGTGCGTGTAACGTCATACAATACTAAATAACGTACGTCAGCACAATCACTTTATTGTATAAGGTAATTATAAGGCTACATGTTTCGACTCTATATTAGTCATCCTCAGGCCTATTTGGTCAATTGTGTCACAAGATGCTATGAACACTTTGGGATCCCATCGTGTTTACATCCATGGAATACATAAAAATGATTTAATTTTATGTAGTCAATGGATGTAAAGACGATGGGATCCCAAAGTGTGCATAGCATCTTGCGACTCAAATGACAAAAATAGGCCTGAAGATGACAAATCTATAGTCGAAACATGTAGCCTATGTAAGTACCTTGAGTAATAAAGTGGTTGTGCTGACGTACACTATTTAGTATTATATTACACCCTAATGTGCATGTTACATTTGTCCCTAAAATCTTCAACCTAACTCACTTCACTCCACTGCAAAACAAAATCACTTCAGTATTGTATTAAGTAGGCCTACATTCTTTCGAACCTGAAACATTCAAGGCTCTTCTTGCATTCTTCTGCCCCCCCACCCCCCCTTAAGCGGCATAAAACGAAGAAGGAAGTTGGAATTTGTTCCGTTAGCTTTTAACCAGGTCAGAGTTGCCAGTTTTCCTCCCCGTCGACCGAGGGGGTGGACGAGAGCGTGCCGGTCAACGGACTGATGCGCGTCGGGGAAATTTCAGGAATCATTAGCGGGAAGCTGGCGACGATTTCGCGCCAAAATTAAATGATTTGGCCGCTTATTTTTATTGACCTATTCTGTTTCACTTTCATATACGTCTCTTTAAAAAAGTATGGCATAAAATAAGAACTTACTGGGTCCACCAAATGTTCTGTTTGCCTCTCAGTGTTTCCTGGACACAGGTCAAATTGGCTGAAGGAGAATCAAAGGGCAGAATAGAAAAAGAAAATTATTATTATTATTATTGTTATTGTTACTATTATTATTCTGTGACACCCAAAACCTACCTTTCGGCTAGCGGCGTACAAGAAGCAAAATCGATCGACAGAGATGTTGACATATTTAGGTAACCTATTGTCTGTTTTTGGCACAACAGCCCCCGAAGTGGGCCAAGGCCTACTCATTCACGAGTTTTTCTAGATCACACACGGACGCACCACAGTCGGTAGGACTCCTCTGGACGAGTGATCAGCTCGTCGCAGAGACCTCTACCTGACAACACACAACACAACAGACATCCATGCCCCCGGTGGGATTCGAACCCACAATCTCAGCAGGCAAGCGGCCGTAGACCTACACCTTAGACCGAGCGGCCACTGGGACCGGCAGGTAACCTGTTAGCATTCTGAAACAAAGGTTCTTCTCCTGACTTTACCTGCCCGGGAAATACCGGATTTTCTTATTGTATTGGAATTTTTTAAACGTTACTGTTGCCAGTACTGAAAATTTACTCCGCTTAACTTGGGCTTTTTGTTGTGTCATTTTGCTTTACAGGCTGGGTTTTGGTTTGTGTTCTTGCGGTTATCCCTGTGTGTTTGTGTATTGTAAAACGTCAAATTTTTGGCAGTGTTATCTAAAGGACAATCATTCGCTGCAGAAACTTTTGTCTTCCAGGCTGCTATCCAAAAATTTACAGATCAAGATATATAGAACTATAATTTTGCCTGTTTTTTTTTTGTGTGGGTGTGAAACTTGGTCGTTGACATTGCGGGAGGAAAGGAAGCTGAGGGTGTTTGAGAGCATGGTGTTGAGGAGAATATTTGGACCTACGAGAGACGAGGTAACGGGGGAATGAAGGAGACTGCATAATGAGAAGCTAAAATGATTTGTACTCCTCACCCAATATTGTGCGGGTGATAAAATCGAGAAGAATGAGATGGGCTGGGCATGTGGCGTGTATGGTTGAAGAGAGAGGGGTGTATAGGGTCTTGGTGGGGAAACCGGAGGGAAAGAGACCACTGGAGAGACCTAGGCTTAGATGGGTGGATAATATTAGGATGGATCTCCAGGATGTGGGATGTGGGTTGGGCTGGCCCAGAATAGAGATAGGTGGCGGACGCTTGTGAGTGCGGTAATGAACCTTCGGGTTCCATGAAATGCGGGGAATTTCTTGACTAGCTGCAAACCAGTTAGCTTCTCAAGAAGGACTCTGCACCACGGAGTAAGT
>Ga0123353_10011992_pt1 | contig 12268 bp, 13 predicted proteins | sample TergutLab28metaG_3_FD_92763 | JGI IMG/M metagenome (GOLD analysis project Ga0123353, IMG submission 92763) | Labiotermes labralis P3 segment gut microbial communities from Petit-Saut dam, French Guiana - Lab288 P3 | ecosystem: Host-associated > Arthropoda: Insects > Digestive system > Gut ... | reverse complement strand
CAGGGACATGATGCCCGAGATGACTTGAGTGTGGTGCGGCAAACTACTGCTACGCGGATGTATGCGTGAAGCCACGAAGAACAAAGCGGAAACTATGGACATATGGATGCAAACAGCAATGAAGCGCTGCGGCGTGTGTTCAATAACCATGCGCATATCGAAACCGGGAAGATGAGTCACTATGAATACAGTTATCATATTACCGCTGGAATAGATATATCGGGCAACCATCGGCCACATTAAGCGCTGATGCAATGAGCCACGCCGGAAGAAAAAGCAGTAGCTGAAGTGCAAAGTAAACATAACAGGAAAAGATACAATTTGTGGCAGATTAGCCTGATGCATAACCGACAGTATACTTCCAAGAATGCACAGTGTGGCTACGTTATGTTTCCAGTTGCGTCTTTCGTCCGGCAACTGACAGTTTACTAAAAAGAGAAACAGAAACTGGTCCCAGAAATCGCTGAATAATTCGAATGCCGACCAAAACAAATCCGCCATTTACACTGCCTCCTTATCATTTTACTCGATACTGAATAATTCCGAGAACCTTTTGCGTAGATTAACCAAGTAACCTTTGCCTGCGGGCAACTCGACACCATTGTTTAGAGTTACCCTTAAAGCTCCAAACCGTATGGAACGAATATGGGAGGTGTTTATTGCACAACCTTGATTACACATCATGAAATGATCGGCGTAGTTCTCGATCACCTCACCGAGTTTGAGGCGCGTATACAGCGCATTATCCCCATTTATCAGCAAATAGTGTCCTTTGGTTGTAAAAAAATAAATATCCTGAATAGGGAAGCGGCGTAGCTCGCCAGCTATTTTGCAGGTGAAGAAGGAATCCTTTCTCTGTTTCAGAAGCCATGAAAGGCGGTCTAAAGCAGAAAACAGTCGCTTTTCTTGAATGGGTTTGACGATAAAATGCAGTGCCTGGACATCGAAGGCATCATACATCAGTTCTTTATGGCTGGTGACGAAGATAATGGGGGTATGAAGAGAGTGCTTACGAATACGTTGTGCCAGCTCCAATCCCTCCTGGGGTTGTGACATATTAATATCCAGCAGGTAAACATCGTAAGTATCGAATGCCGCATCAATCTTGCCTTCTAATTTTAGAGAATCCTCGAAGATATCGATGGTAAGATGATAATGACAGTTTTCTGCCCATTTATGAAGGAGTGCTGCGATAGCCCTCTGCTCGCGAACATCATCTTCGCAAATGGCTACTTTAATTTGCATCTCAATCCTCCTTTGCTAAGATCCTCAATATATGGATTACCCACAGAACAGAATATGTCCTGTCAAGAGACATTTGATGTCCGAAAGGAGATAAAGATACATCAAAGACGAAGGCAGCGCAAACAGCGTAAACACCAACTTTAGCGCGGATTACAGCCTGTGCGCTTCCATGTTAAATATTCAAAAAATTATGTGTATTGCCAAATTTCATAAGAATCAAGCCAACTCACAGACACGCCAAAGCTAAGATGCTATCCTGTGCCTGCGAATAGAAATGGAAGGGGGTGCACGATATGACAGAGACAGTAAAAAACCGCTTATTAATTAAGCTTCTTAGAACTTTACCATCGCTAATTCTGTTTGTAGCAACTTATTCGGCCAGTATGACATGCGAGGGCATATTTTATCAACCGGTAGTGCCGACGAAACTGCGCCAAGGCTAAGATTATGCTTGAAGGCATAATGATTATGGCCGTGGGGTTTAAACCTGGAGAGCTAAGGGAAACTATACGCATATGGTCTCTGGAAGGTGTCAAGCTGCACATAACAGAGGTGCCCGATCTCGGCTGCTTCTGGGAACGCTGGTCTGCGCATGAACATGTAGATGTGCTTGCGATACGCCTCTACGGTGAGCCTCATAATGTAGCAAGAATATTAGAACTCGGAAGTATTACACAGTATAAATACGCAGACCAGCTCCCTTTGATAATGGTAGCAGACCACTCTGGTTGGGTAGAGTGCGCCTACGAAGTGGGGGCATCAGGACTACTACTGTATCCTATTGATGAGAACCGTTTGACAAATACCATGAATATGATAAAGGCTAGGGCTGCTACTAGACGGAAGACGCAGATCGTGTATCAAAAAAACAGAATATGGTACAGCCATAAAGCAAAGACTATCTGCTGGATTAATTATCAGCCTCCAACATCCAAACTGCACTTATGCGATACAGGAAAAACCATAGAAATCGATTCCTGTGAGTACGACGCAGAGACATATCAAGGGTTTGCGCTAATCCAACCACATATCATTGTGAACATGGCGCGTGTGTTATCTGTGGCAGGGCGGTGGGTTGTATTGGATAACTCCAGCAGGACACGGCTGCCAATACAGAGGGATAGAGTCAGAGCTGTAATGGAAGCGTATCGACAGTATTGGCGGTGAGTTACAGCTATAGTTCAGGATGAGAGGTAGTGCAATGGACGGAATAGCTACACGGTGTACGGATTGGTTGGTCGAGAATGGGATGATTGCTGCGGAAGACTCGGATGTGTATCTCTATGGACTGGGCGTGGCCATCCGCTCCGGAAGCTTTACATTAACGGCATTAGCGTTATGTCTGGCAACAGGATACATCAATGAAGTTATACTTTTCCTCCTTGTGCTTATGCCAATAAGATGCTGCATTGGAGGGTATCATGCCAGCACACCAGGCAAATGCTGGATGCTGTCACTGCTAATCATCTCTATGGTAATTGGCTTATCTCGAAGCTTTGATCTGACAGCACTGACACCACTAATGACGGTGGTATCACTGGGTATAGTGTTTGGCATAGGACCGGTTTATCATCCTAATAACCCTCAGCCTGTAGAACGCAGGATAAAACTAAAAAAGCACGCCGAAGTTACGAGCATTATTGCGGGGACGACCATATTACTCATGAACTCGTATAGCCCTAGCGCGGCATCGGTTATGTCCATAGCATTTATGATAGCATGTGCTGGTGTGCCATTAGCTGTGCTTAATAGGCAAACAGCGTAGCCCACATTTGCTTTTAGAGAGGGTGATCCAAATGACTAATAAGAGGGACAGAGGTAGTTTAGTTATGAAGGATGATTCTACAGAAAATGACTTTCTTAATTACTTTATAGGTATTCTGGAGGAAAGGTACAGTAATACTCTTTACAGAAGAGCTGTAGGCATTCTTAGAGATTCGGAACTCGCAGCCACAGCACTGAACGATACTTGGTTGCATATTGTTAAATACTGGAAAATACAGAGCAAGGTTTTCTCTTTGTAGTTAATGAGGATCCGTAACCGGAGGGGCTGAGCAGGTTATTATGCTCTATTGAGAGCACATAAGGAGGACAATATCATGAAAAGGTATGAGATAATACATTTCCCTGAATATAGAAAATTCACAAGCGATAGGAAATCCAACATTATATTTGATGTTACGACTTCAGGAATAAGTGAAATAGACGACTTAACCCTCGAAATATTGCAAAAATGGCTGATTGATGAAGATGAAGATGCGTTTCGCACCCGTTTCTTAGTGGAAAGCGATGATGTACCTGAGACCATGCTGGATAGTTCACTGAGGTTAATCAGCGAGCATGAAGAATATGGGTCCCTATTACAATCAAGAGAAATAACTTGGGGTTATGTACCGCCGGATGAGCTAGATATTGGAGTGCTAACACTAAACCTTAGCGAAAGATGTCAGCTAGCATGCAAATACTGTTTTGCTGGCGGGGGCAGTTACGGCAGCGAAATGCCGGTCAATATGACGCAAAAGGTTGCCTTTGCTGCCATTGACCTTCTTAAAAAACACGGTAGGAAAAGTGGTGTTAATATTGGCTTCTTCGGTGGAGAGCCTTTACTTAACTGGCAAGTAATGAAATCTACGGTAGAATATGCAGAAATAGAACTAGCTGGCATCGTAGATGCAATAAGCTTTAATATGACTACAAACGGAATTGCAATAACAGAAGAAATAGCTGAGTTCATCAGTCAACGCGCCTTCAGTGTTATGTTCAGCATAGATGGATCAGAGGAAATACACAATGAGTTGAGACCTGCACGTGGAGAGCGAAAATGCACTTGGGGAGATACTATGAGAGGTCTGGAAATCTGCCTAAAAGCCAACATACCCACCACTGTCAGACCAACTATTACGCCTCAGTCGGAAAGCCTAAGTGAGATGGTCGACTTGTTTGTTAAATATGGGGTTAAGAGTATTAACTTTCAGCCATTGTGCTCCATCGAAACTAATATGTCACTAAACCACAGCGAACTTCAAGCTTTCACTAAGCAGCTATGTGAACTGTCCGAACGAAAAGACATACATATACCATTAGTGGAAGGTTTCAAACGAAGAATTCATTCTAGGTATATGAGCGTTTGGCATTGCGGATTAGGATCTGGGGGCATTGTAATTAGTCCTTCAGGCAATGTATATCCATGTCATCGCTTCGTTGGAGAGAGGCAATTTGAAAGCGGGAATGTGTTAAACGGGCTTAATGTTGAGAAACTGCTGGGATATCGTAGGGATTTGCATATAAAAGACATTAAAGGATGTAGGAGTTGCTGGATGAGATACCTTTGCACAGGTTCTTGTTATGCTGAGAATAACGACGAAAATCAAGAATTAAAGACCCCGAACTCTAACAGGTGCTATATCAACAAAACTCTCATAGTTAACTCAATAGAATGGCTGCTAAAGCTATATCAGCACACTGAAAATGATGGTGTGGCACAAGAAATAGCCAGAGTATGACGTATTTAGTTGGATAGGCAGCGGTCTTCGAATAGTCTGTGCAGTAGCTGATTAATTAAAGAAAGGAAGGTAAACATGGCAAAGTTTAAACTGCTCAATGATAAGAGAGTAATGCCCTTCGATGCTTGCGGTATCAATATACATGCGTGCTGCGAGTTTAATTTCAACGTATGCTGTGATTTTCATGCACCTGGCCCTAACTCATCATGCCCGGGCACAGGAGCTCCATGTGATCCCGGGAAGTAGGGCAACCACCCTAATCATGTTCAATTAAATTCTAGATAGTAACCAGCCACCTCATATGCTTGCCTAATCAACTGAATATACCCGGGGGCAAGCTGGCGAGCTAGTTTGCGCCCTGGGGAACGCATATGCATACAAGATTGATACTGCAATGAGAGTAGATGGAGGTGTGTGATGAGCATTAACAAGAATAAGTTATTAGACATTATCGCAGTATCGACCATCGCAATATCGACTTTGATTATTCTAGGAGTGGCGCAAGGAGCCATAGTAAGAGATAACGGGCATGTGCTTATAATGCCAATACATGAACATACTGCGGGTAGTGCAGCGAGAACTGCCTTACTCTATGTGTCGGTTCGAGTGGTTCTGGGGTTTGTTCTATTGGTGTTGGACAGACACAAAGTGTTTTCACCGAAACAGGTTGATCTATCATTACCCAAGGTAAGTGTATCAGCAAAAGTATTACTATGGCATTTAATGCTCACAACAGTGGTCACATGCATATATTGGTTGACGGGGGAAGATCCGATTGCTTCATCACATGGTGTTATTGATACCGGCATACCCATTATATATCATCTACAGCCACTGTTGAGTTATGCTATCGTTTTTAACATCGGTAGTGGCATGTACGAAGAATTACTCTTTCGCGGCATCATCACGAATCGGCTAAGAAACAGCTATGGAATGACAAGTAGCGTTGTAATTGCATCTCTTCTTTTCATCTTATGCGGGCATATAAATGCAAATAACTATTTTTCCGGTATGAACAATATGCTAATTGAAATACTCCGTTATACTATATTTCTATCCATGTCGGCATTCTTTGCATATATTTACTGGAAGCACAAATCGATCTGGTTGGCAGGGGCTTGCCATATGCTCACAAATACATATATGAGCGTCTATAATGATCTATGGTCTCATGGCTTTATATCTCCAGTTTTCCCCCTTGTATCGCTGATTACGATAACTCCGATTATAATTACATTATTACACAAAGAAAGACCATATATACGACTATTTATGGCTGACAAAGCTCCAGTTTAACTAAACCTTTATAGCCTAACTGACCGATTGTTGTTATTCGATACGAGCGTTGAAAGGGTAGTAGTCAACGGAAACAACCATAATAGAGTAATCACAATTATCATTATAGAAAGGAAGATGCAACATGACAAAATTTAAAATCCTCAATGGAAAGAGAAATATGCTTTCTGATGCATGTATTATTGACTTAAACCTGTGCTGCGATTTTACCATCGATGTAATTTGTGGTGATCCTCCGCCTAATGTGCCCTGTCCTGGTTCTGGTCCGGGTGCGCCGTGTGACAACAACAAGTAAATAAATAACGCTCGTTATCGAAGTACAACAATCAGTCTACACAAGGCCGCTAAAGGATATACACCGTAGTTGACGATAATGAATTACTAAAGGCTATGATTACTACCTGTTCTAAGAAAATCATCCTAGGGGACTAACATAATTGGTTGTTTCCTAGGATGGTCACTGGAGGGAACTATACTATGCTAGAAAAAAAATACCTTCACATACATATCTTGCTTTCGCAGTTCATGCGTGATAAAACAGCAAGCATTGCTATGCTTACTGGCTTACTTGCCGTAGGAAGTGCTTTCACATTTTATATGCCAATTATTACTCGCAACATAGCTGATGGAGCAATAAATGGATATGCCGCTGAGCTCATATGTGACTTGGCATTATTTATGCTTATGGGAGTTGGAGCGGTGATAGTGGGCTATGGAAGTAATTTGCTGATAGTAGAAATTGGTATAGCACTTAGTTACAGACTTAGGAAAAGCGTGCTCAACAAAGCGTTATCACACTGGCACGACGATATCACAACAGGTGATCTGATCACAAGAGTAAGTGGTGACTGCCAAAGCATTACTCATTTCATTGTGGGTACGGTTCCTAATGTCCTGATGAATGCTACTGCACTTATAGTGAGTATATGCTTACTATTCTGGTTCGATTGGGTGTTTGGGGTTACTGCACTGCTTTCCTTCCCTGTACTTTATTATGTTACAAAGAGTCAGTCAATAAAGATCGCAAAGAGCAGCAGCATTGAGCGCGAAAAAGATGGATTAATTATGCACTTTGTACAGTATGTCATGAACTCATTTCCTGTCATCATAGGAGCTAGGATGCAAAATGCAATTTACGAGAAATATGACCGTAATTTAATTGAATACAACACTGTCAGCATGGATGTTAACAAAAGAAAAATCGGGGGGCAATCCCTCTTGTCTCTTTTAAATACACTTCATAACTGCGTCTTTTTTTGCCTTGGAGTGGCTTTTGTAGCTAACGGAAGATTTTCTATCGGTACTTTCGTCGCAATAAGTTCGCTAAGTAGTAAGATTATAAGTCAAGCTGGATTCTTTGCTCGTGTGCCGTTGCAATGGGCGCGCACATCGGTTTCGTTAGATAGAATTGTATATATACTGGAAAAGGAAAACCACAAGCTTATAACAGCGCCTGCCGATCGTAATATTTTACTAACAGCAGATGGACTATCTATGCGCGGAGGGGGGGCGTTTAGCCTTCACTGCGAGCGTGGCGATGTTATAGGCATAAAGGGGCAAACAGGCAGTGGAAAAACTACTTTAGCTTTAAAAATAGCTGGATTGCTGTCCACAGATATACAATTATCAATTCATGGCATATCACATGATGATATTATGTATGTACCTATAGCCCGAGGTATGTGTCCTGCACTTTCATTGCGCGAGAACATACATAGCAGCTGTAGTGATTCCATTCTCGATCAGATGCTGGCAGCAGTAGGAATGGAAGAAAGGTGGCATATATCAGGTCTTGGCTATGACGACGACTTAACCGAGTTTTGTAACCATCTGAGCAGTGGAGAGCAACAGAGATTGGCAATTGGAAGAGCACTGGTGCGCAAACCAATTTTGCTAATACTTGATGAGGCGATCTCTAATATAGATGCGCTGGGTTCGGGAAGTATTTTAAAAAGTCTTACAGATAATCTGTTGCCTAAGGGAGCAATTGTTATAATAAGCCATCGGGAGTGTGATTTTGCTCTTTGCAACAAAGTAATAGATATGCCTTCTAAAGAACCTCTTAGTTTTACTGCTGATAGCTAACTCTACGCGGGGTACGAGCACCTCACAAATCAACGGCTAACGAATAGATAATGTTCAACTTTTTGTCCGCGTCGCCTTTTGATACCTTTTTTACTTACCGTTCACAAGGGGGATCAGCTATGCCTCTTGCTATTTATTTGCTATGGCTTCCACATATGCTGCCGCCTAGGAAGTGGATGCAGGTATACATGTTAGGTTTAACAGCATTGGTGATATACATAAAGCCGCTTGCGTTCACTGATGCGTTGTGCGGATTGGGTATAGGAATAAGTGTGGGTCTGCTCTATTTACCACTTAGTTTTAGGATAGTAAATTTTGGCTTAAAAGTAGAAACGGATCCACCTGAACCAAACTGGCGCACCATACCGGCAATCCGATGGGAGCAATTGACGTTACGAATAGCGTACGTTAGCGCTATTGTCTTTTGCGAGGAGGTGCTATGGCGATGGGCCTTACTCGGATTATCTCCACTTTTCTGGGTATTAGGCGGCATATTGTTTGTTGTAATACACTTTCTCCATGAAGATACTATAGTGTTAGTCAATCTTATAGAAATGTCTTTATTCACGATAATTACGATGATGACCTTTGCATACACAAATAACATATGGTTATGTATGGGTTTCCATTTCGCTCGAAATTTTACCCTAAGTCTGCTAAGACACGGGTAATCATAAGTTTAGATGAACACTTGGTTTCTGCGTGTGTTTTGATGTCACGGTAAAAAGTGTATTCATATCTAAGATATATACGAGAGAGGAATCACATGATGATAACAGACCGGCACCTATTCACCTCAGAATCTGTAACTGAGGGTCACCCCGATAAAATGTGCGATCAGCTATCTGACGCCATTCTCGATGCTATTATTGCTGCCGACCCCTTCGCGAGAGTAGCATGTGAAACAGCGGTTACCACAGGACTCGCCCTCGTTATGGGGGAGATAACGACATGTGCAGCAGTCGACATTCCCTCAGTCGTTCGCCGAACAATAGCTGATATAGGCTATACTCAGGCGGAATATGGTTTCGATAGTAGCACATGTGCGGTAGTGACATCCCTGGATAGACAATCCCCAGACATCGCCTTGGGGGTAGACTGCGCCTTGGAAACAAGAAACGCGGAGATGAAGTCCACCATGGGTGCAGGTGATCAGGGCATGATGTTTGGTTATGCATGCGACGAAACACCGGTATATATGCCTGCACCAATATATTATGCGCATCATCTGGCAAGAAAGCTCGCCGAACTACGTAAAAGTAAGATGCTTCCCTATCTACGCCCGGATGGCAAAACGCAGGTTACAATGGAGTATGAAGGGAATACGCCAGTTCGCGTGGATACCATCGTCATTTCTGCTCAGCACGACCCGGATACCGAACTGGAGCAGATACGCGAAGACATGATCCGCCATATCATCCACCCATTTATTCCTGCAGCTCTTATCGATGAACAAACTAAAGTATACGTCAATCCTACGGGAAGATTCGTCACCGGGGGACCTCATGGTGATTCCGGGCTTACTGGCAGAAAGATAATTGTGGATACATACGGAGGAATGGCCAGACACGGTGGCGGCGCCTTTTCGGGGAAAGACCCCTCCAAAGTAGACCGCTCGGCAGCATATATGGCACGCTATATCGCTAAAAATATAGTAGCTACAGGTCTGGCACGTCGTTGTGAGGTTCAGCTGGCATACGCTATTGGCATTGCGCAGCCAGTATCGCTTATGATCGACACCTTTGGGACAGGTATAGTATCGGAAAAACAACTGGTTGATCTCGTCTATACTGAATTTGACATGCGTCCGGAAGCACTAATTGAAACGCTCGAATTGCGTAAACCTATATATAAGCAAACAGCTGCATATGGTCATTTCGGACGTAGCGACATTGATCTCCCATGGGAGCGGTTAGACCGGACAGATAGTATGCTCCGTATTCTGAGCAAGACCGACCCTATGATCGCTGCATATGCCGCTTCACGCCTTGAAGCCTTCCAGCAGGTAGCATCTACATAAAAGGTAGTTAGCGCTCAATATTCACAGGCGATAAAACACAGAGACTCCCCTCTTTTTTACAGTAATAGATATTACTGTAAAAAGAGGGATTGTTGCAACTCAGAAGTGGTAAATCCGTATATCTAATAACCAGTCTTAAAGCAGCGGAGCAACGTATCTACTATATCATCAATGCCAACCTCGCTAATGCCAAGTTTCACGAGGTCGGGCGGAGCTGTGGCGAACGCTTCTATGAACCTATGTAGGTCGGCATGGATGTTATGTGCAACAGTGCAGGAAAAGTTGACCGGCAACAAGACCGCCAGGCGCGCCACGTCATCCATATGCTTACGTACATTATACTCCAGGTTATGGTCGTTGCTCCTAACACCCGATGCTAATTCTGCCGCTAAATTCAACCATGCCTTCGCTTTGAGGAGTATCAGATAAGGCGGTGATAACAAAGGGATGCCGTCAATGACGTATTTACCAGCTCCGAGGAGTTGATAGTAATCGTCATCCATGATGATAGCGGAAAGATTTTCCATGTCCTCTGATATCGGAATGAAACGATACCTATTAGAGATTGAGTCAAACACAGAATCTGATCTGCACAGTAGTTCAATCATTTGAGGAAATCCCGGTTCCTGCGGTTTGTCGAACCGATATGCCTGAGGTTTCCCGTCACTTCTCTCATGGTTACGGTAGCGTCCTACACTGATGAATTCCCTCAGTCTCCGTCCAAAAGCAGGAGTATATGATTCCAGAATCAATACTAAATCAAGATCCTTAGTTCTGCGAAAAGGAAGCCCCGCCTCCATTAATGAGATGTCGCAGGCGGTACCGCCTATGATGATATATTGATCCTGATAGCCTGTGAAATAATCTCTGAACCGCTCCAGTCCTATTACCATGGCAGCGCCTCCAATACTTCATCAATCGACATTTTTACACGTGGATCGCTTTTCTCTCCCGCAGATATTGACAGAATAGCTGTCAAGGGATCTATGGCGCACTCATCCCCATATGCCAGCTCGTAGCTTAGAACTTGAACTATAACTCCCGGGATTTCATCTGCCGGTACACTTTTGCGATTACGAAGATCCAGTGCTCTCTCCACCACCGGGCTAACTGCAAGTGTAAGGTATGGATTATCTGCCAGCATTGAGTAATGACAAAGAGCCGACATACCACCAAGCTTCGTGACTCTGGAAAGGTTCTGACTTTCCAAATTATATTGCCGAATAACAGGACAGCGGAGAAAAGGGAACACAGCCTCCCATAATTGGCGTTTGGTGTCTCCCCAAACGAAGTTCCTTCTTTTTCCTTCATACCTGATTAATGAAAGATCTAAAGCCTCCAGTTCGTCGAAGCAGCGAGTTATGGTCATCTTCGACACTGCCAGATTCTTAGCTGCATCGCTCAGTGAAATAGATGACCATCCTTGGTAAATAGCACACAGAAGCAGCTTCTGAGCCACGGGAGAAATTTGCGTCTTCTTGGGGTGCTGTCTGCTGGCTTTGCTGGAGAGAGCGACCCCCAGAAACGGTATATAAAGCTGTTGACCGGGAATAATGAATGAAATGCCCTCAGAAAGGAACTTATCCTTAGTATAGCTTTGAACACGTTCTAAGCAAAGAACAGCATTGTATCCGGTGAGCTTTTTGATCTGTTTAATATGTTGGCGTAAGTAGGTTAAGCTGCCTTGTTCTCGAGGGGAAGCGAGCAGGAAGCTTATGTCATGAACTGTAAGCACAGCCAGATCGTATCCTTTTACAAGGTAGAGCGGAAGTGCCTGACAGTCTTCATAGGGGGCAATTCCTACGTCTACATGAAGCATATTTTCGATATAAGAGACAACTGACTCCACTATATCACCTCCGATTTGCATTGTAACATAGCATGAGTTACAATGCAAATTATTAGGTTACTGTCCGCAAGAATTAAAGACGATAGCATACAACCTGGACGGTTACGAATGGCTTTGCCTCTGCAGGTGTGTGCGCTGTATGTAACCTACATCATCCTGATATATTGTCGAGAAAATCTTTTTCTGTTATACTGAGACCACATAGACCCTATCTTTCAGCGGAGGTCACATCATGTCTCAGCGCTCTTTCCTTCCAATTCGCTCCGATGT
>Ga0123353_10011991_pt1 | contig 12268 bp, 6 predicted proteins | sample TergutLab28metaG_3_FD_92763 | JGI IMG/M metagenome (GOLD analysis project Ga0123353, IMG submission 92763) | Labiotermes labralis P3 segment gut microbial communities from Petit-Saut dam, French Guiana - Lab288 P3 | ecosystem: Host-associated > Arthropoda: Insects > Digestive system > Gut ... | reverse complement strand
TTTACGAAGTTTTTCATCAGACCGAGTTTGATGTGTAGGGGCGGTAGCAGGATTTTGTGCCATTCTGCCGGGTGTTGCACATTCTTCTCACCCGACCTTCAGAGACTTCCTCTGAGGCCAGTCTCTCTTCAAGTAATGCAAAGTCTCTGCTCGGCTGTCCCATTCCCATAAAAAAAAACAGCAATACTTCGTATATCCCAGTTGCAGACCCATCAACAGAGACACTACCTTCAAGTCACCACAAATATGCCAACCATACTTGCTGTATTAAAGCTTATTCAGCAGCTGATTTAGGTTTTCGTGGGTTTCTTTCATGTGGGCAGCATGTCCGACTGGAGTGGATGGATGTTGGTTTCCATTATGCAGCAAAACTGCCTTTAGACTCAGTTTCGAAGAGTCTATAAATAGTCGCCATTCTTGCGGGTCATGTTTGATTCCGAGGGCATTCATCAGGCCATCTACATCGTAGCAGAACACAAGATCATCTTCCATTCTGAAGAAAGGCATCAACTGCTGATGACGACTGCGAAACGAAAAAAATTCGGTCATTATTCTCGAGAAGATTCAATTGTTTAAGTATTGATCCCAGCAACTCTGCTATCGTGGGAGACGTGTGGTTCAGTAGACGTCGGCGGCTCAGGAGAACCCGAGGTCGACTCGCCTTCGTCCTCGTCGTCCGAATCGATGGTAAATTCTTTCGGAGGTTCGGGAACGGAAATTCCTTCGCCGTGCGGAACTGGACGGAGAGCAGATGCTATATTCGGATACACTGCTGTCCACTTCTTTTTCTTCGTGATGCCTCCAGAAACAGGTGGCACCATACAGAAGTAGCAGTCAGTTGCGTGATTATTTGGCTCCCTCCAAACCATACGAACAGCAAACGGAATCGCATGTCTTTTGCTACTCAGCTACTGCGAAAGATCTGTTGCACATTTATGACAGCATATGTGCGGGGCCCAGGATTTGTCTTTGTCGCCAATCTTACATCCGAAATACAAATGATACGCCTTTTTTTCACTATCGTGGTGATGGCTTTTCTTTGCCTTGCAAACGTCACTTCACCGCAAATGTAACAAAAGTTATCTGCACTATTAACACAGTTACGAGGCATCATTAACGCTGGATTAACACTGCTGGGATCACTTTGCGGTATTTATGACGCAGGAGTAAACAGGTGTGGTGTGCATGATGGGCTGATGCAGTATGACGCAATATTTTGAAATCTTTCGACGTATTTCATTTTTAGTAGATATATTTACTTAACGCAAACTTCATTACGGACACAAGCAACAGGCAAAGGGAAGTCGCAAGTAGAAGCGGACTTTTATCGTTACATGTCTGATGTACATATTTCTTAAATATATAATAAACATTTGCGGATTTCTTAGAAACCGTAGGCAATTTTGAGTTTTCATTGTCATATTCGTACTCAGCGCCTCGAAATTAATAAGAAATGGCTACTATTACCTCAGAAGCATAACGTCAGTAAAAATTTGTTGTCCAGTGTTAGTGGTGTGCAAAGTGGCATTGGGACAGGGTTTTGTCCCAGTACTTTCGTCTTTCCCAGTCAGTATCATTCCACCAGTGTTCCATACTCATAATCATCTTAACACTACTGCTCTCAGACGAAGAACTTGCCGAGCCTGGGAGCTTTCAAGCAAAGCAGTGCACAGCACACTGCAGTCTTCAACTGTTAAGGAAGTACGCATTCTTTTTTCTTGGAGTGAAAAAAAAATTCTGAAGACGCACTGACATGTTACTTAAAGTTTATGCTCGTGGTAGACATAGTTACCACTGTTGCATACACCGAAACAGCGTGCAGGAGGCTATTAAAAACATGTAAAACTACTATTTTTACTCTGTGTTGCAGGGTCTTCAAGAAGTCTGCACCTAACAACAAACTCACACTGTATCTCAGCAGTCGAGATCTGGTGGTGTCAAATAATAAGATAGACCGACTGCAGGGAATCATCCTCGTCGATCCAGACTACCTTCAAGACCGAAAGGTAAGCACCTTGCTATAGACTTAACAGCACTAGACAGTAAGTCTGCTGTATTCGTACTTTCCTACACACCTATAACAACCAACTGTGCGGCGATCACCGTCACACAGCGACACCAAGAGCAGACTGTACGGAAGAGTACTCAGCACGTTCATTTACCTAAACGATTATTAAAAATACACTCTGTATTTCTCTGGACTACGAAATGCAGTGCACAGTTACTTTCGAAACACAAGTTCCATGCAGTCAAAATGAGTTAAGAGCATAAAAGAGGCTGTGTACATCCTCAAGTAACACGCGATGAGGTATTAGCCTCCACCTTCGGCCACCTTTACACCATATTCCCAGGAAAGATGAGTGGGCTGGTATTAAAACTGCACTTTCCCCTCTGAATCGTGGCCTTAAACAAATGGTAGCTAACTTACAACCTGGTCAGAGCACTGCCCGGCCCATACATCGGAAAGCCGAGCTAATGACTAACCGTAATTCAGAATAAATCGATATCTGCATCCATACGCGTCAAATGGGGTTAAACCTTCACGACTCGGTCTCTGCGGCCTGCTTTGTGATTGTGACATTGGTGTCAGGTATTTATGGTGCCGTTTCTATTCGTTAAATCCTCGCCTACAAGCACAATCCAGCAACTAGAAACGTTACCCTAGATTATTACTTACGTCAAGACAAAGGAATAGCTGTCCTGTGTGTGGGGAACCTTACGTATGGCTGCACGTATTCTCAGCCTTGGCTGGCACTCGATGACGTCAACAGTCAGCTTCACGCCAGGTCGCTTTACCCAGTAGCCAACCATGCCTTCCAGCCAACTCGCGGCCATGAGCGGAAGGTTCATCCAGAAGTTCCCCGGAGACACGACTGCAACAGCTGCTGTGTGAGTTTCACTGTCATGCTGCAGGATCACACCTCGTGATAGATCATTTGTTGGGGTCGCTCAAGCAACACCTAGAAGGCTGCCGAGTGCCTGTTCGTGACTGGTTGCGACTTACAAGAGACAGATTTCTACTGCGAAAGGATTTAAAACTCGTGCCAGTATCATACAAATGCATCCCTGTGCTGGATGACTGTGTTCTTAAAAATAATGATACGAATGCCATTGTGTCAGAAATTTGTTGACGTTACGTGACGCGTTTATTTATTAACTGCTTTACGACGCCACCACCACTTTGGGATATAAAACTCCCAGTGGCAGGATGATCAGTGAACAATGAACTGCAAAGGACTGGGAAGGAGACGTAGCCTCACTGAAGTTCGGTTATAGAATTTTCCTGAAGGTACTGCAGAAATCAAAGAATCTTAAAACGCAGAAGCTATCGCTGCGCACGGTATGGAGGCATACAGGGGTAGTAGAGGTATAGCTCCAGCCATTCTGAACATCGACACCAGATGGCAGTGAGTGGACAACATTAGCTCCGGCCCCGTTTATCACCGGACAAATAGCCCAAAGTAACCACTACCAAAGTGGGACCCCTGACCCCATCTGTATGGCTTGAAGAAGAGCAAAATCTCCTGCCCCCCGACGAGAACGAAATGCGAAACATCCAGCCCAAAGCGACTGACCTACCCCGACTATCCCAGAAACTTCATGATAGACTAAGTATAGAGCCAGGTTCGAATCGAGCACCTACAAAATAACAGCCTGAAACGCTGCCGTAGCCAACGAGAGCGGCTGGCAAGAATTAAAATGTACGGAAGTCAAACAACGCTAAATGTCACGATGCTCATAACTTTCATGAAGTTCCATCACTCTGTCCAAATGTTTTGAGCGGCATGAGGATACTGCGCTTTTTGTTACAAAATGAGAATATTAAGGTGGGGCACAAAACGATATTACCCAAGTAGGAAACTATATTTACAGCCCGTTCGAAGCGCCGTTGGCTGGATCCAAGAGTTTCGAGGCTGGAAGGCTAGTCTTATGCACGGTACAAAGTTCATTATAATGGACAGACGTCTGCTACATGGAATGGCTGCTTGCCTGCAGGTGGAAGCCCGGCACACACCACTACGATAAGCCAACAGCACACGGCCCACTGTTCCTTGGGGCTGGAACTTTTCCGGTGTATACGTGTATTCCAAAGGATCCGGACTATAAGTGCCTTAAACTCTTTGAAGCACGGTGGTAAATGCACGTACCCCGCCCTTAACATTACAGTTTCACGCACACAGTGCATTTATGTGCTTAGTGTGACTCTCAAAACAAATGGCGGTTATTTCCCCAGACGGCAATAATCAGCTGGTCTTCGCAATGCAGACGCGTAGCGATTAATATTTTATGTATTACTTAGATGAACTACGTGTAGGCCTAACAGCTAAGAATGCTCTACCAGGCATGGCTACAGAGAATAAGCACCGTCGTGCAACGATGAGCGTCATCACAACACTAAATGTAGTACATGGCAACATGAAGTTGTCGCTGTGTGGGAATGGAGGCACAGCTGCACTTGACAGACGTGTGGTCAGATTCAAGCCCCAGCCGCTTCATCCCCGGCGAAAGTCATCAGCCTGCAATGAAAAGGAAACTATGTGGGCCCCGGAAGCTGGTATGGACGTTTCGGAGGACACAAGACTCTCTTGCGAACGAGGGCTGTTCAAATGAACCTTCGTGCCAGATATAATGGTGACGTCACCGTAAACTCGGTTCTCCTCCCCCACAGAACTGCTTAACTAACCTACGTCGATGTCCCGGTCGTCACAGCTCCGTTGCAATACAGGGTGTTCCAGGCGACGATGTTAGCAGTAAGGTCTAAATACTTATAATACGCCCTGGCAAGGGTCAGATACATCATAGCCCGCAATTTTTGAGAAAGAAGCAGTTCAGATGGGCAGTTTGCACGCGATTCTTCCTGATACAAAGTATGCCACCTTGTCGTTCAGTATACATGCGTGCGTGAAGCATTGTTCACGAGACAAGAGAATCGACACCGTCTAGGCAATACGGAAAGGGTAACACAATATCAAAACAAAACTAACATCACAGCATGTATATAGTTATCGCATCCTAATAATACAATTTGCTCATTCTAAAAACAAAAAGGAAAATCTGAAATAAAAGCAGTTACTTGTACAATCTAAAACATGAACTTAACTGGTTCGAGATGTCTGCTCTGAACGTACTGTAAGAAGAAGAAGAAGCGACAGAACTATGAGGGAGAGATAATGAAATATTAACTAATGCAGTGTACGGAGATAAGTGTGGCTAAATGATTGAGTGAAATACACACCCACAACTAAACGTTAGTAACAATATTTATTATACAAAAGGTGTAAAGACTATACCGCCGTAACTCAGTCTCCAGGCTCGTTTATACAAATGGAAGAAAATGAGGTAAAGGAAAAGTCACCTCTAAGCCAGTCATAAAAGCTTGTGGGTGGGGGGTGGAGGTACAGCTCTACTCATCTTTAACTTAGGTCAACCTGATGTTTTTTCAGAAGAAAAATCATTTGCCTCTGTCATGAATCTAATCAGAATTCGGTCGGCCAGCCCGTAGCCTAGACACTACACCGACTGAGCTATCGCGGCCCCCGGGAGTAAGATAAGACAGTTGTTCATGAATGAGCTGTTTTGTGACATCCGTTTTTCATCTCACACGTCAGAACACTTCATTTCAGTGCCAAACTTTCGAGCCTTCTCATTAATAGTATGCCTTTCGCACTTCAAACGTTGATACGAGTATATGAGATGAACCTATGAACACTGCTGTCTACTGGAATGATGTGCTGGTGCTTACTTATATACCAGACTTAACGGCGTCACTGGACAGAACGAACTAGACCTGTTTGGGACAGGCCCGGTTCATATCCCGGCCATGACACCAGCTATAGTAACTAAAGTCTCTTTCCCCGGTCTCTTCAGGCGAATGGCAGGACATTTCCTCCAAAGGTGACGTCCATCAGTGATCCTGCCGTTCCATGCTGTATCCCAGGATGTTAGCACAGTCCTGTCCGCTATCGGCGACCAGCTTCACATGCACATCTATCTGCTTCCAGATTTACGGGCAGGTGACACTGACGTTTCGGTACGGTCGTGAGGATGAGGAGGTCATGGGGCTCAAGTTCTGCAATGAAGCTGTGATGTGCCTCGCTCAACTGTACCCACCGCACGAGCGAGCGATTCCGCAAAGCACCACACCTCTACAGGTAAGGCCATACCGTCGAGCGGTCCCACCCGCAAAACACCACACCTCTATAGCTAAGGTCATGCTGTCGAGCGGTCCCTCCCACAAAGCACCAAACCGCTACACGTAAGGTCATGCCGTCAAGCGGTCCTGCCCACAAAGCAGCAAGCCACTACAGGTTAGGTCATGCCGTCGAACGGTCCCACCCGCAAAGCACCACACCTCTACAGGTAAGGCCATGCCGACGAGCGGTCCCACTCACAAAGCACCACACCGCTACACGTAAGGTCATACCGTCGAGCGGTCCCACCCACAAAACAGCAAGCCACTACAGGTAAGGCCATGCCGACGAGCGGTCCCACTCACAAAGCACCACACCGCTACACTTAAGGTCATACCGTCGAGCGGTCCCACCCACAAAACAGCAAGCCACTACAGGTAAGGCCATGCCGTCGATCGGTCCCATCCACAAAGCGGCATGCCATTACGGGTAAGGACATGAGTTCCGTGCAATGCGCTTCTGTCACTGTGGGAGCGTTGCACTGGTCAGGCGAGGGGTTAGTCAGCCGACTGTGATTTAACGTGACTGTCCACCAGACACGTAGAAACTGCAGTGTAACGAGATATGACGTCATGTAGTTTAGTGGAAATTCACCAACTTACCTTGAGGTAACATTACCCTGAAGGTGGTGGCAACACATTTCTTCTAAACCCCAATATATTTCGACGAGAATAAGAAGCAATCTCCAAAGCGATGTGTTAGCCACACAGCGTCACAACAGCAGACAGCTGGCAATACAAGTCTAGTAAGTTGAATTACCACCTGTATGTGTCACACATTTTCATCATGGTACACTCAGATGCAAACTGGAGAACTATCTCCATTCTCCCAAAACCATGATTTATCGACAGTAAAAACCCATACATGAAAATAACATAAACATCCAACTGCTGTTCAAAACGCAACGGACACAGAAACCTCGGCCGTAAAAATTATTAAACATTTCGTTTCAACGTAAAAAGTGCAAGACAGGCGTGGATGATTCACTGATTACTTAAACTGATGTCAGCTCAACATGTCACACACAGATTCTAAAAAGACCCCAACTGGAGTGAACAGTTTCAGAGTTCGAGTGTCGTGTAGACAACGCTATATGCAGTGTCTAAGCAGATGCTTATAAGTTCCGGACACAGTCTGCAAACTGACCCGTTAACAAGTTTCTTCCTCACAAAAAACACAGCCCGTCTCCATGACAAACACCAGGTAGTTAATGCTGCTTAGCAAAATATTCGGTATTTATGCCGAGTGTAAGCAAACATTTGTAGTGTTACACCGATATTCCTTTTAGGTCACACAGCGGTGAGCAATGAAGAAGAGTCAACATCCGGTCGATGTCGGCTACAAACTGACCCATTAGCTAAACTGTTTACCGAAACTGAAGCCTGGACGGTTCGTTAAGTCACGGGGGTTCTCGTCTGACGAAATCAAACAGCAAGCCTGCAACAGCTAGCCATCTGCGATTGACGGTACATTACGTCATTCAACCCAAAACTGGGAAGATGTTCATAGTTAATGGTTTAAAACCGTCTTAACCCGGTTGATTATTCACGACATGCAACACTTTACACAAATCCAACTCAAAAATCCAGTGAATGAGATTAATAATGCCTTGAAAGCAGGCATTAGTGCGATAAGCATTATCAACTGACAATACATTAAACAATATAGTTCAGACTTAAATATCTGGTTCGCTAATAGGCCTACACCGTTTGTGTAGGACTGTCCGTACGCTAAACAAATTAAACATACTTGATAACGAATGTCAGCTTACTTTGTTCTTCTTCACTGACTGATGGATCGATCCCTGGTTAGATTGATCGATTCATCCGTGCACGCAGTTCTGGGATTACGGTCTACCGAACTGGAACGGTTAAGTTATTAATGAAAAACAGCTGCTAAGAACATTAGGTTTGACACGGCGGGGGAGTGGGGGGGGGCTGCGGTATTAAAAAGCACTTAACTCTCAAACCACCGTACCGTATTTCCACTTCGTGTGTGTGAAGCAAGCCGCCGCATTATGGGGCACACACAGCTAGAGAAGGTGTTTCCATCAAGCAACATACGCATGGGCTTTTCTTTCATTCCCAACAAAAGCTGATTGCACCGTGTAACGAAGAAGCGTTTGCCTTTGAAACTGATACACACACACACACACACACACACACAGAGTGCTTTCAGTCGATTTTCTGCGAATAGGAGAATACTAGCTGGTTACACAAGGTCAGTCTGCCAAGTGTCGCATCAGCATGTCAGCACTTGCATGTGATGTGTATCTCTTGCATTTCCTGTCGGGTAGTTCATTGCGTGAGCGAAATGTTTTGTGTAGGGCGGACTGCTTATTTGCAGTGCGCCTGCAAAGTATGCGTCACTGAACACATTGTCGCTGAAGGTGATACCTACACAATGCCTTTAAAACGCCAAAATACAGAATGGGGAAAACATTTCGAATGACATGTTGAGAAATGAACGAAAGGAAACAAAAAAAAATTTTAAAAGAAGAGAAACTGGACGATATTGGCGGCCAATGGAAAGGAGGCCCAGATAATTATAGTCGTACAAGTTCTTGCTGTAGATCGGCAAGGAAGCAGCCGACACTGCTCTTTGCAGTCTCGAAACCCTGTGGATTTCTGGATCCGGAACTCGGTTTTTCTCGGACGAGTCATGGGGGATGTAATCAACTGGAATAATACTGGTGTTCGGACAACCGCTATAGTGATTCTTGGCATAACCTCAGTCGGAGGTCGGTGTACAGTCATAGGAAAATCAGAGGGCCCGTGTTTTTCGAAGAAACAAATTTCTGCGGGCGTGGTCGGTTAGTTCTGGCACTAATGTTCAACGAATTAACGGCGTAATTAAAGACGTAGTTACTCAATGCGGTACTTTGCTACGGCCCACGCAAGAAACTTCTCATTGGCTGCCCGAAATTAAGTAAGTGGCGAATGGTCGACAACTCGCAGTGCAAGTGGCCTCCCGGATGTCGTGTGTGCAGTGCAGAGGACACCGCAACGTAGAGTTTGTGTGAATAGCTTACATTCTTTACAAGAACTGGAAAACACTATTGGAATCAAAATTATCAACATTTTACAAGTTGTTACGTGTCCAGCGGGTGCAAGGCCTGTCCTTCACCCATTCTATAAAATAAGTCGAACTGCAAGGAAACAACGGACAGCGAAGTGCCGGCACAAGCATGCGTCCCGTGCGACAAAGTTGCCGCGCGACAGCTGGAGTGCTCAGACCGGAGACTGAAGAGACACTCGTATGTGTCTATGTGTGTGTATGTAAAGCTAACTACACGCTTAATTCGCTGATGTATTCAATCCAACTGCTCATTCAACATTCAGCTCCCGCTGGGGCTCATGACCAGATTTTATTTACCAGCGAGACTCTGCAGTCGTGTCGTGGGTATGTGTTAAGTACACATACTTAAGTGTGCACATTTTGTGACGACCAAGCAAATTCGATGCTATTCAAAATGGAACACACACAATACATATAAGGGCTTTGTCCATCCAGGCCTTGTACGGCGGATTATGCCTTATCGTATTTAGCTGTAACTACATTCATGGAAGTCCAGAGCTCGTTTTTCACTATGTGAAGTGTTATTTTCATAATCGACAGCACCTTCTCTCCTCCTAACGCAGCACACAACTGTCACACTCCACTCTACCACAATGACTACGCCGAACACGCCGTTCGTAGGCCTATTTCAATTAGCAAACTTGGGTGACTGATATCAGAACATGAATTCTGGCAACTGCCATCTCCGCACCACAGCCTGCACTGAACGAAGACGTAGCCAAACTGCTATCAATTAAAGCACTTCGTAACGTATCTTCCGGGCTCAATATGCCTCTGCCTTTAGAGCGACGTCAGCGTAAAGATTTCCTGCAGGGGAGGGAGGATAATGCTGCGTCTCTAGGACGTAGGCCGGAGTGTTAGGCAGACGTCTGATGACTGCCTTGAACTGGCATTTTACGCTTGGCACAAAGGCTGTATCATTGACGAAATTGTCGATCGGCGGTTTTCCACAGCGAAGTGATCTGACATCAGCTCATTTGCAATGCGTGCTCGTTCCTTACTGGCTGGAACTGGGGCTCGCAGCCTGTTGATTTGTTGAGCTCGTTGTTCAGTGTCAGGAGATTACAGTGAGAAGGCAGCAAAACGGGAGGTGAGCTGCTGTCCTCTTATGTCACAAGGGACTGCATTAACATCGTCCCTTCACAAGGACTGCAGTGAGGAAACGAAGTTCCTGACTTTCACCTGCTGTTGGCTAAAAGGTTTGTTGGTCCATGCCATTTTCTCTGGGCTAGGTGGGATAAAATTCCCTTCCCAGTAACCCTCCATACTTCTCTTCCCCGATAAAGTGGGTCCCTTCCGGTTTGTTCGAAGAGTATTTCGTTGTTATGATATGCTGTTTGTAATCATGCTAATTGGCTGCCAGCTGCTTTGCAATGACGAAGTAATCTACATTGTAGAAGGACTCAGTTCGTTCCTCACACCCTATTTTGTATGTATTTCATTATTATACAGTTCATATCCTGACGTCCTGTTTATTTATTCAATTATTATCCCCGCTTCACCAGCATTTCCGAAATTGCCTCTCACCTTCAGGCTTCCCGCATTATCGAAATGCGTGCTACATTCCTCGCCTACACTATCCTCCTGGGACTGCTCACGTTATTAGTGCACTTCTGTTGGATAGGTAGTACGCTATAACGTTTCGGGTTTCTCAACCGGTGGGCTTGTATCCTCACCGAGATTCTTTGTACTCTTCCAGGCAAACGCCAAGACAGTTTCATTTCAGATCGTGCGTAATCTATACTACGAAGAATGTTCAGTAAACAAAGTTCCCTAGGTCGTATAAGTTAAATGAGAAGAATTTGTACGTTCAATGCGTTTCAATAACTTCTCCGAAGTGCCATTACTTTTTAGCACCATTCGAGGGCACAGTGATGTATCTGCCCTCTCCTAGCACGAGTTTAAAGTTCCATTGCAGTATAAATCGGGCTCTTGCATTCACAACCATTCAAAAACAGCCACTTCCAATTCCATGTTATTGTGGATTTTACCAAAATCAGTTATCCTCTTGTGCCGCCTTCACGTCTGTCTTTCATGTGCTGTGCTGACCGGTGCGAACATCAGCATGGACGTCCGTTCGACCATTTTCGAAAACTCGATACCATTGATCCTCTGGCATGCCGCACTATCATGATGTCATCGCCGCACATATTCCGCCCATAAAACCGAAATGCACTACAGACTTCTTCGCTGCACCAAGTTCCCAACGTCGATGCCACTGCACGCCAATCATACCATGAACAGAATCTAACTGACGCGCCATCAGTTGTACGAAGGAGTGCTGATAAGTCCTTAGCCCGACCAGGAACGAAACAAGCTACAGCGACCAAACTCGGGATTTTTTCATCATGCTCCCCACGAAGCTCAATACACTTCTTAGGCCGTTGCTCTAACTTTTGCAAACCACTCAAAAAAATCAGAAATTTGTCCGTCCAACCAGGTCTCCGCGGCAGCAATGACCTCCGCGTCGGACGAAAAATGGCGAACATCCAATGTTTTTTTTTCAGTCCAGGGAACAGGTGGTAGACCGACGGGGCCAGACCCGGAGAATAGGGTGGGTGATCAAGACACTGGAAGCCCAGGTAGGCCAGTTTCTTCTGGGTTGCAAGTGTCCGGTGAGCCAGGGCATTATCGTGCAAGAACAAGACCCCCCTTCGCGACCATCCCGCGGCGTTTTTCCTTCAAAATGTCCTTCAATTGCACCAGTAGAGATGAGTATACTCCGCGTTGATAGTTTGGCCCTCTGGAAGATAATCAATGAGGAGGATGCCGCTTGATCCCTAAAAATCGAGGTGAGAACTTTTCCAGCGGATTTTTGCACTCGGAACGTTTTGGGGTGGGGTAAGCCGCTATGCCGCCACTCCACAAATTGTTGTTTTTTCTCCGGGTCATAGTGATATAACCAGGTTTCGTCCATGGTCACCAATCGCGACAGGAAATCATTTGGATCGCGCCGGCCGAAAAAATTCCAAAAGTTTCTCAGACGACTGGCACCGTTG
>Ga0123353_10011990_pt1 | contig 12269 bp, 6 predicted proteins | sample TergutLab28metaG_3_FD_92763 | JGI IMG/M metagenome (GOLD analysis project Ga0123353, IMG submission 92763) | Labiotermes labralis P3 segment gut microbial communities from Petit-Saut dam, French Guiana - Lab288 P3 | ecosystem: Host-associated > Arthropoda: Insects > Digestive system > Gut ... | reverse complement strand
GTGTCAGAAAATAGTATTATGCTCTCACGGGGGGAGGGTGGGGAGTGGGAGGCTTTACTTTAAGACTAACGGAATGGAACTTAGAAAAACTGAGGGAATACACATAAACTCTTCACGGAATTCTTATCTGTTGCGAGCATGCGAAATGCACAGAACCGTCTCAAGAGTTTTTCCTTATGTCCTGGGATTATCGGCATTTAACCCTCCAGCACAGACCATAGAATTACACAAAGACAAAGTTAATTATCACCTGAATAAGTAATAAGTGGTACTGGCCTGTTAGTTGGCGGATTCTAATTTCGTAGGCGTGGGTTCCTTCCCAGAGCAGTACATGCGGGACGTCAGGTGCGAGGTGCGGCTGGGACTACAGGTCTTTCGCACAGCAATTCGGTTTTCACCTGTCGCTGTCACACACCCGGTAATTCCCAAATCGTTTATCATCCAGGGAATGGACGCATGCCCGGTAGCGGCCGCAACTTTCATACAGACGTGGTCGTGGGAGAGGGCAAGATATAAAGGAAGAATGAAACAAAGACAAAAAAAGAGAATAACGTACTCTAACAGCTAAACACGAAGAAAATGTTTTCTCAAGGCGATTCATACCCGTGGCGTCATTACATAATACGCATTTCGTGACAGTGCAGTCACACGAAAAATCACAATATGATCAATCAGGCTTGACTGATCATATTGTTGTGTTTTGCTCATTAATTACACAAAGGAGATTGTAGCAGGTAGTCAATCTCATAATCATCGATTTAAGAAACTGAAGAAAAACCCTTATAGCTGCAACGCCATTGTACCTCGTCCAGGAGTGTTTATGTTCAAATTATGCCAAAATTGGATCCCTAACATCTCAACAGCATCGAAATATACTTGCAAAACGCCTCAATGTAAATACTTTACCTAAATTAGCACGAAGAAATGGGTCACGACTGTCTTTTTGGAGTGAATGCGTGGAAAGTTGAATCCTTGCCCAGCTCATTCAACTGAATGATTTGCAAGCCGCCTTCTTGAAACTAGCCTCGCCGCATTCAGTCAGCCGTATTAATAGATTTCAATGACACGGTCTTCCATCCACCGAGCGAGCACTGCCCTCCGAAGTCAGAGCATCAAGTTGCATTTATCCCAGCATGGCAACACGTCTTGCACGCAAGATTTGAGTTTACCACAGCGGTGTTGCTGAACATTCAAGTCTTATGTGGTGTCAAGCTGTACCCATTCTACATAGTTAACGACATTTTGAAAAATCGCAGTGCCTTCATCTTGATTGCTTTACGCAATCGCAATTACTAAACTTACTCGGAGTCATACAGCTATGTTCCAATAATCGTGTAAAAAAACACGTCAGCCAGACGCAACTGTTTAATGAACGGCATTCTACATTGCTACATGCTTCTATACGAAACGAATCATCAACCGGCAATTAATACAAAGTTTTTAAACCACATCAATTCCCTGATAATTCCTGCGCAGTCGAAACATGTAGCAATGTAGAAGGCAGTTCATTAAATAAAGCTGTGTCCGACGTGCTCTATTTTCTTTTTGCGGGAATCCAATATAGGTTCTGGACTGCTTGACCCCAAATGGCACTACGACCTTTCGAAACGTCAGTAACTGTTTACCAAGCGACACAACGCAACACCCCAGAAAACTTGAATCTCCACATGTTTCATACTTCGTTGCCATATGTACCAGTGCTCCCATGATTCAGTGATTAGTGCTGTCTGGAGGGGTGGCATGGCAGCCTTTTTTTATGTCTCCTGGCACTGGGCGAAATGATGAGCTGTTCCCGGAAAGAATACCAAAGGCTCAACACCGTCTACGGAAAATTCCAAGGCTCCAGGGACCCAATTCCCCAACTAACGTCAGAAGTCTCCCATCTAACAATAGATCGAAGTAGTTTGTGACTGTGAAGGAGGGCTCTTGTGAGCATCATGCTGCGCGGTGGCTTCCACTCGCCACTTCTGACTCTTGTGCTGAACGAAGCCCAAGAGTACTTCACAGCCGCTGTGCGAAGTACAACTTCCTTTTAAGTTACCGCTACAGTATTTAGAACCTCCCTCACGCCCCGTAAAAACCCGTTTCAAGGTGCAATATCACTTGCTCCCAACAGGAAAATGGCAGCTCGGTGCACTCGCACCGGGAAGCGTACAGCGCTATAGCAACACCTTACACTGAATGATGTTGGTATAGCTCTCACGACCTGGAAAAAGGCTTCCGACACATCTTATAAGAGTACAACATCTTATAACAGTGGTGGCACCGACTGAGTCGGCAGATACCGGTGATTAAGACGTATTGTGTAGAGCTGAAGCCACTTTAAAATTCAGTAAGTGACAAATTGTTTCATACTCGTTACAGTTTTACTGTTTTTTGCGTGTCCACCGTGCGTCAACAGAACTAAGGTTAAGGGGTTGAAGAAACTACAAGAAAAGAATATGTTAGTTCGTGGATTAATTTGACCGGAGAAATTCATGAGGCCACCTAACAAACAAAAACGCATGCAATGTGTCGTTGTGAAACCCCAATACAAACCCAACTTCGCGGAGCAGTCTTTGAAAAGCTAAGAGGACCTCAGCGAGTCAAAAAATGCACCCCATTTTATGGAACCCGGAGGTTTATTGCGGCATTCACAAGAGATCGCCAACCATCGTTTTGCCCAGCCAGGTCAGTGGGCTCTACGGACCCTATCCAGTTGTTTTAAGTCCGTTTTAATATTATCACCCTACATACGCCTGTCTTACAAGTGGTCTCTTCCCTCGGATTTTCCAACCAAAAACTGTATGCACCTCTCCTCTCTCCCTTTAAGTGTCACATGCCTCGCCCATCTCATTCTTCTTGATTTGATCACACCAATATTTGGTCAGTGCATATTATAAAGCTTATCATTATGCATATACCAGAATAAGAAAGAAACAACCAATATGCAGCAGCAGGTATCCCGTTAAGTTCAGTGAAGCAACGTGGACACTTGGCGACAATTATTACTGGTAAGTCAGTGACAAATATGGCACCAGTTTCACCTGGCCGGGATAGCGTAGTTGGTATAGCGACTGGCTACGGGCTGGAAGGTCCGGAGATCGAATACATGCGGAAGCGAGATTTTCCGCACCCGTCCAGACCGGCCCTGGGGCCCAGCCATTCTCCTGTACAATGGGTACCTGGTCCCTTACTCGTGGATAAATAGGCCTGGTCGTGGCGTTGACCAAACATCGCCATTTGCCGCCAAGGTTAAGAAAGACTAGAGCTATACCTGTACTCCTCTTCTGGGCCTTCATGGCTGTTCTGGGGTGAACTTTATCTTCATCAGACACGCCTCCCGTCTACGAATGTGTACTTTCACATCTCTTGTACCCATTCATACCACGCTCCATCCAATGCCGTTTACGGTTACTTGGGACAAAGGGGTAAATAGGATGCTCGGTGGTACCGTTAGGTCTGGGAAACAAACTATGGAAGAACGGTATTATTTAACAGGAAAGCATTCGTCTCGTGGGGTGATGAATTGGCGTATTCGTTTTGTTCTACATCGGTATGTGACATTTAAAAATATATTTGACATAACTAAAATTATCCGTAAGTACATCTTTGATGTTTTGACGACTGAATCACGTCAAGTGGGTCACGGACACTATAAGCACAATCAAATAACCAGCACGCTAGATTCTGTACTGTTTGAACGTGACGACGAAACAGATTCAGATATTACATATAACGCATTGTTTACATTCATCTTTAGGATAGCCATCCCGTCATGAAGAAGAGTCAAGGTAAAGGGCGAAGGTCATCAATCACAAGTAAGTTTTATGTTACATTATTATATCGCTTTAACGCAATATGCATCGACTGAAGTACGCAAAAGCCCTTATCAGACAAAATTAAAGTATCTAATACAAGTTATTATGTAAACTACATTCATTGTTCATGTTGGTATTCATAGTTGAGATATCAAATATATGTACACGAACAATGAAGTTACGTAATTTACATGGTGTCAGTTCGCCTAATGATGGTTTTTCGTACTTAAGTCGAAACACGTTGCACATTAAAGTTATACAATAATATAACATAAAACATAATTATATTTGACAGCCTTCCCCCTTCGCTTTACATTCCTCATCCAGCAGTCAGGCCAATTAATCAACCCAAGAATCAGTTGGGCAGCACAAGCAAAGTAGCCTAGAAATGTGCGTATAAACTTGGTTGGAATCCTCCAAGACAGAAGTCCTAGCCCAGACAGGATAACAGTAAGGCACTAATGGCAAGAGTCTGTAATGATCTGAGTTGATTAACCTGGCAGGATGTCTTCTTATATTGATCAGGTAAATGTTCTCGCCTACGTAAACACATTCCAACTCTGACCTACAAGTACTGAGGAAAACCATGAAGTATGTCAACTGGGACAGCATAAAACCTCGCAAAGATTTGAAATGGGTACCTACTATACCTGTCTGCAGGTTTAATGCCATGAAACCAACTTGTAAAATACACCGCTTAATGTCTCTGGTACGCTCACCACATGGCATGGGATTGCACAACGTGGTTCCCCTTGTTGCGTCGACAAGCGAAACTTACTAGACAAGGTTTTGCATTTTTAACACAAAAACAACATGCGAGGTTTAAATATAATTGCTGTCAATTACAATCAAATTCTTACAGTATGTTATGTGATTTTAATGTTACATGTTTAGGCTCAGATACAAGAAGCCTTCGTCAGGCTGATAAAACACCAAATACAAATTACACCACATCATTCACCACTTATTTTGTGATCTCCTTTCCAAGTATAATAAGAGTATGATAAGCTGAGAAAAATTATGTCTTAGGATCTGTACTATTTCCACAGAAATGTGACAAAAACAAGTTGAAACATTAAGCTGTTAAAATAGTGAAAGTTAGAAACAGTAAACTGGTATTTCCAGATGAAAGTGTGGGTTTTATTTTTTATTACTCAGCTTACCATACTCTTATGATATGGGTGAAGCAAAGACCTTAACAATATGAATGGATGATGTAAAATAACATAATGCATTTTATGTAATAATTTTTCTTTGCTGTCTTATCAGCCTGATGATGGCTTCTCATATACGAGCTGAATGAGCTGAATCACGTCACATTGAACCCACACAACACACTAAAAGAATGTAGTTGTGATTGCCAATATCCTCACACCCTGTGTATCTTTATCACAATGGGATGTCCCACAAAAAAATATGTGTGTATGATAGAGTACTGAAGAATAAACTGTGTAAATGCTGCTGGAAGTGATGCAACAACAAATGTCCAACAGATAATGTAAAGTTTTTTTTAAAATCTATACCTGAAATTTTTATGATGATTCTGATGATGATGATGGAGAAAGAGGAGGAGCAGGAGGAGGAAGAGAAAGAGGAGGAGGAGGAGATGACGACTTGAGTAAATTACAATGTCAAGGTTACATATCTGATTAACAAAGAACAATGATTTTTGTATCTCAAAAAACAAAAACTTAATAAGCAACTATATAAACCTCATCTAAAATGTGCTGATGCATGGCAAAATAATTGGTACCTAATTATAGTGTTTCTAAATTAAATTACACAGCATAATCTCTAAAATATTAACTGACATTCAGTTAACTACCAAAAAAGAGAAAGTTTAGGATTTCACAGGATTGTACATGGGCTTCAGGAAATGTGTTGCAAGGAAGTCACAACAATTTTGGAACCACTGAAATGATGGCTGTTTCTAGTATTAAAAAAACTTCTAACAGAACTGCCTTCAGAAAGGGCTAATGCAAGTTTCAGAAAAATTAATGTTAGTAATAAATGCGAAATGTGCGACTCCCTGGCTACATGGTTCAGTAATGTAATAAAAACACGCGGTGTTGCATTAATTATATATTGATGCAGGAACTAAGCCAATAAACTAATTTACAGTAAGAGTTCACTCATATGCAGGCCACTAACGTTAAGTACTTTTTTTATCAACTGTCACAAAGTAAGCACACCTTTTGACATTACTTATATTTTATTCAGAAAAATTGACAAATATGCAGAAATGTGCCTTAACATGACTTACCGTTTTAAATAATCAAATACTGCACCAATTTCAAAACTTCTGGAAGTAAAATGCTGCAATAAACACAAATGCATCTGTCCATAAAATTAAGACACTGAGATTCAGGAATTACACACTCCATAACAGCATCAAAGGGTTGCCACCCAGCAACAAAGTATCAGTAGGAATATTCTGTTATCCTTACATCAGTGTTCCAATGTTTTGGTTATGCCCACCTCATATTCCTATCTCACAATCTCTTACAATCAGGTTGACTTGAAAAATCATACGATTTATACATTCCTTTGTTTGGTATTTTAATTACATGCTTTCTATAGCAGAACAAACTACTTAGACACAAAATATGCCAGAAGTAATTCATTCCTTGTCTGAAACAACATTCAGTCACAAATTCTGGACTATATATCCTACAGAAACGCAAAAATGTGAACTGGCAGTACTAACAGCATTCACTCTACTTAAATCAATGAAATCCACTGGATTCAAACCACCAACCCTCTGACCGCTACTCAAGCCTCTTACCCACAAGAACTAGGCAATTCACTCTCTTTCAAAGTTATGTGTGTACAGAAAGAATCTAGATCTCTTTAAAAAAAAAAATGCTTTCAATGAATGGATGAACCACTTGTCATACAAATATTTGTCCAGTGTGGTTCTTTAGCAGTTCATCACTAGCCCGACCAAACCACCGGCCACTGATTACAGTTCTGAACGACAGCATACTGTAGGCCAAAAAAGGGGTCCCTGCAGGATCAACACATAAAAGTAAAGTGTAATAAGCAAAATGCTCACTCATATAACTCATCTTTGTGTATAGCAACACAGCACTGGGTTGTATTTTTCTGTGAGTAAAGCACATCAAATGGGTCACAAGACTTTGCAATTCCTCTACACATGCCACAATTAAGGTATTTATACTTCTGCTGTCACTGAATGACACTTATGGGCAGAAAGGTGGCAACCCTGAAAATAATGAATTCCGCTTGTACTAGTTTCTGTTCATCTCACCAAGCTGCAAGGCACATTTCACAAAAAATATCCAAACCTGTATAGATATTAATATAATTTCTGCAGAGAGATGCAACAAGTCGTTTAATATTCAATCTATTCTCCTGACACTGCCCATCTGCCATACTGTCAACAATTATCTAGGTTGATTCTGAAAACTTAACAACTTGTTCCTAAAAACAGAGACTGCAATATATATGTTCAAAACAAGGATGAGCGAACCAATTCAATGGGCAGTGCCCGAATTGTCAAGGCTACTGAAACAGTTATATGATGAAAACTGCATGGAAGTTCTAGCCAAACAAGTAACTCCCAAATACAGTGAAATATTACATTCATCAAAAAGTACAAAATACTGTGAACTTGAACATATGCAATCAAATTATTTCCCCTTCTACCTAAACACTCACAGTAAATATAAAATCTGTACATGAGACACAAGATAACATAAATAATATATCTCAATTGTTTATATTTGGGTATATATATGTAAATTGTAACTACAATTTAATAGACTATACAAGATTCAAACAAAATGTATGGTCTTGCTTTCAACAAATTACATGTTTGTCAACATTGAGAAGCAACAGAGATACAAAACTGGTATGTGAAATTAAAAAACATGTTAAAAACAAGTGTTAACATACCTTGATCCTTGCATTGCTTGTGGCACTAAAGAAAAAAGAAATGTAAAAGCTGCCACACTCACAATATATACAGTTGCCTACAGTGAGTGAACATACTTTGGCATCAAGCATGTCGTCTAAGTTATATAAACCCCCAGTACACTTGCTCATTCCAAATGCTTCTATCAGCGCAAAAATTAAGTCGGAATATTTTGACAGATTAGTTTGCCATTCCAAAACTCCCAACAGGATACTAACCCACTAGACCAGAACGAAGGCTGTTACCAATGCAAAGAAATAACACAAGCAATGCTCAAATTAATGCCAAAATATGTCTAAAGTATAAGAGCAAATTTCACAAGGATGAATCTAAAATGATAAGATCATATAACTCTACATACATCATTTTCAAAAACACTCAAAACCAAAACATAAAGGACCTTTGAAACATATAATATCAACTGACCTCGAACTGCATAAAAGAAGATACAATTAAGACAAAGATAAAATAAAGTGCGAGACTTGTGTTCGAAACCATGCTGCAATAAACGACCCTTCGCTGAAAGCAAGTGCTCCTAATTCTGCACCTTCTGAACAAATACACATTTCTTCTGGGGCTGGACAACCCAACAAAAATTCTACTTGTCTGTTCCTACAACTTTAACGTCTATATAAACAAAACTTGTGGCAACACTAAAGCATGAATGATGCACAGACTAGTTTTATATAGTGCAATCAAATTACAAACAAATTCTCACACTGGTTTTCCTTCAGAACAAAACAGCAACTGAACAGGAACAGCAATATTAATTTTCCTCAGATTATGAAAACTGTTGGGCAGTCCCTGATTATATCATGAGCATGTTAAATGTCCTATTTACATACATACACACACATTTATGTGCTGCTCTGTGGTTTAAAATCTATTATGCACGTTAATTCACTACTGAATTACGGGAAAGGAGGAACAATGTTGTACTATGAAAATATACATAATTTCTTAACATTACTCTGGAATGTATTGACATTATAAAGTACATTCCTCTCTGGGGGAATGTGGCTCTAATTGGGAATTCTGTACCTCTGCTACCTTGGTTTCGAACATAATCTCTGGTTCTCTGAATGTTCTAAAGCCAATTTCTGTTTCTTTCCGCATGCTGCAAACATCCGCTGCGTTACAGCCTGTCTTCTCTGAGGTGATGATATCCTGGATCTGAAAGTTCGGACAATACTCATGGTAGCCAATAAACCCAAATAACAGCACCCAGTATTACTACTCTCTACCGCTGTTCCGTTGGACTCCATGACAGTAAAAATCCTAAAAGTTTTAAAACTTATTGATGGTCAGCAATAAGTTTTAAAACTTCACTGTTCAGGCACAACACACCCAAATCCTACACATCCAGGTTTCTGGTTTGTAAACAACATTGGGGCTACATTCTTCAACAGTTAATGGTTATGATATTTGTAAATTTACTACAACAATGACAGCACACTTTCAAGAACATCCTCCATTTCCAGGAAAGTTACATATATTTAATTAATAAACACAGATGGATACGTATGTCCTGGTATTGTTACATTATTGTAAGGTCTAACTAAAGTCAAGAAGGACCACTAGAGTGAACTGATACTTCATATCAAGTGAAGCCTCTTAATGAACATGGCTATCTACTTGAAGAAGCAAGGCGCAAGCAATCCCACCTACAGCCATTCTGTTGGTAATCTTAGTTCTGATGCTAAATTTAATAGTTTTCAATTCAACTCCTTCACTGTCACATTTGCCAAGCACCAGCTAGCGCTCCCTTCAACCTTTCAAATTAAACACAAGTACTGTGTCTTTGACAGAAGAAAAATATTATATTATTTCAAGTCACATATGTTGAAACTATCATCACCTGTTCCTGTGAGTGTATTCAATGGTATGAAGAGTAAAATCTAACGAACATATGCATTTGGCGTTGGCTCGGCATAGTCAGCAGTGAAAGAGTTACTGCCTGCTTACAACAGTTCAATGAATCATACAAGCATAAGGCCACAAAATAAATAAATAGAAAGACAAGATACAGGGCACATGATCTGAAAACAGTTCACTAGGGATCAGAAAAAAAAACCGTAAATAATTTTAATATCCCAGGCAAACAGCACTGTCAACCCTTGACACATCGCGGATCAAAGCTGTGCTGCCACCTGATCAAGGTTGGCTTGTTGACTGTATATCTTTAAAAACAAAGTGTCTTAACATGACAACTGTTGTTGTTGTTGTTTGACCTAGCAAACACATTTAGATGAAAACAGCAACCCTGCTTTTACATAAATGGTTCAAGCTAAAGGTCATGACATGAGCATGCAGGCACAGAAAAGAGGCGGAGGTATAGCACCCGCCCATTCGCAACCTCGGCACCAGAAGGGACGGGTGGTTCACGACAGTTAAAGTCACGGGTAAGAAACGACACACACTGTCGAAAGGGCTGGGTGGGCCTCGGAGCCGATCTAGACGGACAGAGAACATCTCGCCCCATCGGGATTCGATTCCCCGACCGTCCAGCCCGTAGCGAGAAGCCAATATGCAATTTCGACCGCCATTTTATACTTACATTAATTAATTCGAAATTGATTGCATTTTGCACAAGTTCCTCTGCGGACAGGTACCTACACTTTATAGCAACTGTGGCTACACGTGCTGTGCTGCCTGTGGATATACCAGCCAACAAGGGAAAATTATGTTTTTTCAATGATAATTTCAAAAGCTACAACTTTGATACAGAGCGGGAAGTGTAGTTATGCAACTGTTTGTTTGCCCGTAACTTGGCAAATATGATTATTTCAAGGCAAGGAGCAAACCGTGAACATCTCCCTAAGTCAAAGGTAAAATTACAAACGGACCCCATCGATGGGTCACACAAGGGAGAATATTTTAATGGTGTTTGGAACGCGATGGAGCAGACGGGGGATGATTGACGACACAAATATTACAGGTACAAGCAGTCCCACTTGACACACATGGCCAATGTTAAAACGGCATGCTCAGTGTTCCAGTCCACTAACATTGCGTAGGTTAGTTAAGCACAAGCTGTAAATGAATCCTATTTTTCTTATTGCAGTGCCCCACACTAAGTTCATCTCCAGTGCCTTCTCCAGACATATAGCGGTCCTCCCTTACTATGTTAAACTTACGCGCAACCCAGCGAACAAGACTGAAACATGAGACTGCAGATGTACTGTGAGCCCATCTCAGTAATCGAAGTAACAATAAATAGTTTCACATAGCCTGGTACAAAAATTCCCTGACAAGAGTACCTTCTCCGAACAAGTCCATTACCTGCTGCCAATGCGTTTCTTGCTGTGTGAATTCTCGACATTGCCACGCAACTTGGCGCTCTCGACGCGAAGTTCCCTTAGCCGAGCAGACAGCTCCTTCTGTCGTCCACACAGCTCCGCGTTTAAACGCGATAGGTCGGCCTCCACTTTATTCAGGTGTTCAAGGTATGAGACGGCCGCCCTCAGGATGCGCACCTTGGCTGCTCGCTTGTTGTCCGATACGTCAGGTACCAACTTGCGCAACTTCGTGAAGACGTCACGCAAATACATCCTCCGCTTCCTCTCCATGTCGTTGTGCAGGTGACGCCTCTCAATGGAATCTTCCCCGTCTTCGCGCGCGCGTCGTCGTTTGTACGAACGCTTCACGTCGTCAGGAGCGGACCGTTTATGGCCACGAGACGCACGTTGCTGTATGGCGGACGCCACCGTACGCTGCAGTCGCTGCCTGTCTCTGGCGCTGGGGTTAGTGGGTAGAGTGGTCAGCTTGTCTCTGTCTCCAACCGACACAACATCTATTTCCTCCTCTGCAACACACACGTAACGCATTCAGCTATAGGTCTACGAACAACGAAAAAGAGAAAGCAACAATGGGAACAAAAAACAGGAAGGAAAACGGAAAATATGCTGCGGTCACATTGCTTTAAGTAATAAACATAAGTCACATTAGGTGTTGATTTCTGCAAGGGCAAATGTTCGATGAGACGTTCGCAAATACACTACCATTACCGAAATGCCCAAAATTCTTTCAGCACCCCTATAATTATGTAAACAACAGTACAGACACGTGTTAAAAAAAAGTTGCTTTTCGCATATCTCAATGGCCTTGATGATGTTCATCTATTGCTGATAAAAATGTAGCACAAGTGATGAACAGATCGGCAACAGATGACTAGAAATGAGTTACATGTAGACTACACACAAAAATTCTCAATTTATTTATTCTGTGCGTTTCCCTTAAAATATTCATTCACATAACCAAACAAATGCAGACATGACAAACACATGCTTATAGTTTTTCGCTGCTTCTACGTGTTTCGGCACGCCTGCGCCATATTCAGGGAGTTCATAAACCAAATTAAAAACATGCTAAAATGCAATACATTAATCAGAATATTCATTTCACATAGCATTCGGCTGCTAAATTCAAAATGCAGGTAGGTAAATCGATATGCATAAACAGATAACACTTAAAAGTGTTAGATACGTATATATTTTGATTTTTTGCAGTTCGTGTAAAGTATATAAAATCAC
>Ga0123353_10011989_pt1 | contig 12269 bp, 9 predicted proteins | sample TergutLab28metaG_3_FD_92763 | JGI IMG/M metagenome (GOLD analysis project Ga0123353, IMG submission 92763) | Labiotermes labralis P3 segment gut microbial communities from Petit-Saut dam, French Guiana - Lab288 P3 | ecosystem: Host-associated > Arthropoda: Insects > Digestive system > Gut ... | reverse complement strand
CCCGGCACGATATACCCGTGGTCGTTGAGCTTTTCGTCGATACAGGCGACATAGATGTCCACGTCAGGATAGGCGGCCTGCATGACCGCGATGCCCTCCGGCGCGGCCAGCAGAAATACGAACCGCACGTGCGTCGCGCCCTGCTCCTTGACGATACGCACCGCCTCCGCCGCGGAGTTGCCCGTGGCCAGCATGGGGTCGATCAGGATCGTTTCGCGCTCTGAGATGTCCTCCGGCAGCTTGGCGTAATAACCCGTGGGCATGAGCGTGTCGGGGTTGCGGTACAAGCCGATGTGCCCGATCTTCGCGTTGGGAATGATGCTCATCATGCCGTCCACCATGCCCAGCCCCGCGCGCAGCACCGGCACAAAGACGATCTTTTCATTCGCCAGCGCCTTAAACGTGCCCTTCATGATCGGCGTTTCGATCTCCACGTCGGTTAAGGGAAAGTTGCGTGTGACCTCATAGCACATCAGCAGCGCCAGCTCGTTGAGCAGCTCCCGAAAGGCCTTGTTGCCCGTGTGCTTGTCCCGCAGCAGGCCCAGCTTGTGCTGCACCAGCGGGTGGTCGATTACGGTCAGTTTGCTCATGTTTCTTTTGCTCCTCCTTTTTTCCAAGTAATAAATAATAAGGAATAAGTAATAGTTTACGAGAAAACTGCTGACGCAGTTTTTTTATTATACTTTCAAGCAGCCCTTCATTTTGTGCGCAGCACTCCTCCCTTATTCCTTATTACCTATTCCTTATTACTTCTCAAATTTCAACCATCGCCCTTGGCGAGTAGGAATCTAATTTCCCCGTCCTTCTCGCGTGCCGTCCGCCCTCAAAGGGCGTGGCCAGCCAGACGTCCAAGATGGCCAGCGCCTCGGCCTCCGTGACCATACCCTCGCCCAACGCCAGCACATTGCTGTCATTGTGCGCGCGGGACAGCTCGGCCGCCCGCTCGTTCCAGCAGAGCGCGCAGCGCACGCCGGACACCTTGTTCGCGGCCATGGAGATGCCGATCCCGCTCGTGCAGACGACCACACCGCGCGCGGCGATGCCCCGCGCCACGGCCTCGCCCACGGCAAAACCATAGTCGGGATAGTCCACGCTCTCCAAGTCAAACGGGCCCAGGTCCAGCACCTCGTGGCCCAGCTCTATAAGCCGCTCGCCCAGCCGCGTTTTGAGCCGGTATCCGCCGTGGTCACTTCCGATCGCAACTCTCATTCCCTTAATCTCCCTTTTTCTACAACTTATTATACAACTTCAATCCGTAAGATACAAGATGTCAAAAACCTTTGTGGCATTGCCCGCCAGGACCTCGCCCGCCAGAACCATCGCCACGGACTGGCCGCCGTCCAGGCAGAACCCGTCCGTGATGCGCGGCTCATAGGAAAGGCAAAATTCGGTTGCCTGTTCCAGGGTCAAGCCCTTTTTTGTGTCCCCTTGTACGCAGACAAAAAGATAATGATTCGCGTCAATGCGGCAGACCAGGGTGCGCCGCTTGCGTTCGTTCACGATATGCTGCTCGTGCTGCAGATAGGGCTTTAAGATATCCGCCTGTCCGCCCTTGATAAAATAACAAACGTCCAAAAAGGCCCAGGTGTTTGCCCCCTCCACTTCGGTGATCGGGACTTTTTCATACATACGCAGCCCATCATCGGTCGCGCTCATGCCCGTAAACAACTGTTCCGGCAACTCCCGCAGAACTTCCCCGTCCGTGCGCACCAAAAACCCCAAACTTGTATAGCGCATCTTGCCCGCGCCATTATAGCGGCTGTCACGGTTCGGGTATTCCGGACTGGAAAACCCGCTCCCGTTCACCAAAAAGACAGCGTCCTCTGTTTCCAGCTCGCTTGGGAAGGCCAGCGACTCCTGCCACACCGCGCCCGCCTTGCGGATCTGCCGGTCGGGCTCGGCCACCCAGACCCTGGCGGCCAGCACCCGCGTTCCGGCATAGGATACTTCCTCGACTTGAATGATCAGCGTATCGGAGGCATACTCCCGAAACGGCGTTTCGCCTTCCGTGAAAAAGTGAGCGGCGGGCCGTGCAGGGGCGATTGCCAATCGCCCGTCTGCGGTGGACAGAGGCGCCGGCATCGCAGTAGGGGCAGGGTCAGCCTGCCCGTATTCAGTAAGATAGGAGCATGTCTCCTCAACGGCAGGCAAAGCAGGCGCGCCGCACCCGACGCAAAGCGTCAGAACCAAAAGCAACGCGGCAAGCCGTCCCAGCATTACACTTCCTCCACATCAAAGCCCGCCGCGCGCAGCAGCCGGTTCATATAGGCCAGGCCCGCGTCGGCCGGCGGGATCCCCTCCGCGAGGATAAGATCCGCCTCCGTCTCGCGCAGCAGGGCAAAGAGATTTGCACAGAGCGTCTCGGGCCGGTCGCGGTCGCCCACAAGCGTATGCGGCCACCCACGGTAGCGCGCCTTTGTCTGCGTCGTGGCGGCGATATGGCAGCTTAATCCCTCAACCTCCGCCTGCCGCGCCAACGCCAGAATCCGCGCCGCCGCCTTCTCCGGCGCGCCCGTCACCACCCGCACCCGTCCTGCGGGCGCGTAGTGCTTGTGTTTCATGCCCGGGCTGAGTGCCGCCTGCCCATCGGGCAGCGGCGCGAGCACAGACTCCGCCAGCGCCACCGGACCGATGACCGCCTCCAGCATCTCCCGCGTGATTCCGCCGGGCCGCAGAATGGTCGGCTTGCCCACGAGTGACAGAACCGTCGACTCCACGCCCACGCGGCAGAGCCCGCCGTCCAGAATCAGGGGGATAAGCCCGTCAAAATCCTCACGCACGTGCTCCGCCTTGGTCGGGCTGGGCCGGCCGGACAGATTCGCGCTGGGCGCGGCGATCGGCACGCCCGCCTTGGCGATCAACGCCCGCGCCGTCTTATTCTGCGGCATACGCAAAGCGACGGTAGGGAGGCCCGCCGTAACGGCGTCCGGCACGCGCGCGCTGCGCCGAAAAACCAGCGTCAGCGGCCCCGGCCAAAAGTTGTCCATCAGCGGCTGCGCCTGGCGCGGCACTGTGTCCCACAGATCCCGCACCTCACTTTTTTTGGAGAGATGTAAAATCAGCGGATTGTCGTCCGGCCTGCCCTTGACCTCAAATATCTTCTGCACCGCAGCTTCATGCAGCCCGTTCGCGCCCAGCCCATAAACGGTCTCCGTCGGAAACGCAACCAGTTCCCCCTTGCGGATATAATCCGCAGCGAGAGAAGTACCGGCCTCGGCTTGGGCTATGGTTGAGATAACTTGAGTGGTCATTTGGGTCTCCGTTGGGTTAATGTACAATGTACAGCGTAAAATGTACAGTTGAGGATAAAACAGCTCCGCTGTTTTTTTGATTTTATTTTATATCATTCAAGAAAACGCCCGCGGCGTTTTTTCCTTCATTGTACATTGTACACTGTACATTTTACATTTCCCCTGAAAGCTGCGCCGCGCGCTCCGCCACGATCAGCGCGTCGATCATCTCGTCCAGGTCCCCGTCCATGAACGCGTCCAGTTTATACAGCGTCATGCCGATCCGATGATCCGTCACGCGCCCCTGCGGAAAGTTATACGTCCGGATCCGCTCGCTCCGATCACCGCTGCCTACCAGGCTCTTTTTCGCCGACGCCAGCGCCGCGTTTTGCTGCTGCTGCTGCGTTTCATAAAGCTTGCTCTTGAGCAAACGCATGGCCTGCTCCTTGTTCTGCAGCTGCGAGCGCTCGTTCTGACAGGCGACGACCACGCCGGCCGGCATATGCGTAATGCGGATCGCCGAGCTGGTCTTGTTCACGTGCTGCCCGCCCGCGCCGCTCGCGCGGTAGGTGTCAATGCGCAGGTCGGATTCTTTGATCTCGATCTGGATATCGTCCACTTCGGGCAATACGGCGACCGTCGCCGCGCTGGTGTGGATCCGCCCCTGCGACTCGGTCTCCGGCACGCGCTGCACGCGGTGCGCGCCGCTCTCGAACTTTAAGCGGCTGTACGCGCCGCGCTTGCCCGACAGGCTCAAGACGACCTCTTTTACGCCGCCCAATTCCGTCATGTTTTCGTCGATGAACTCTACTTTATACCCGTGCCGCTCCGCGTAGCGCAAATACATACGCAGCAGGTCCGCGCCGAAAAGCGAGGCCTCGTCGCCGCCCGTGCCCGCGCGGATCTCCAAAAGCACGTCCTTTTCGTCGTTCGGGTCCTTGGGTAAAAGCAGGGCGCGCAGCGCCTCGGTCAGGGCTGTCAGCTGCTCTTCCAAACCGGCCTGCTCCTCTAAAACCATCTCCTTCATGTCCGCGTCCAGCCGCTCGGCCAGCATGGCCTTGCACTCGGCCAGCTGTTCGGATAGCCTGGCATAGTTGTCGTAGACCAGCACGATCTCCTCGAGCTGCGCGTGCTCGCGCCCCAGCTCCCGCCAGGCCGCGCGGTCGGAAAGCGCGTCCGGCGAGGCCAGTTTTTCGCTGAGCGAGTTATAGCGTTCTTTTATTTTTTGTAACTTGTCTAACATTTTTCCTCCAAAACTACAATGTACAAACTACAAACTACAATTGAGGAGACGGACGCCTGCGCCGCCCGTTTTTGATTTTATCAAATCAAGGAAAACACCCTGTGTTTTCTTCATTCATTGTAGTTTGTACATTGTAGTTTGTAGTTTACTCTACACGTACAACTCGATCCAGCCCCGCATAATCTTTATAAACCTCCGCCCCGGGGAAGAGCGCGCAAACCGCCTCGGCCTGTGTTGAACCGATCTCCAGCAGCAACACCCCGTCCGGCGCGAGATAGTCGCGATATTCCGCCGCGATCCGCCGATAAAACGCCAGCCCGTCCTCACTGCCATACAGGGCCAGCGCCGGCTCGAACGCCAGCTCGCGCTGCAAACGCCCCATATCGTCCGCGCTCAAATAGGGCGGATTGCAGAGGATCAGATCAAACGTCCCCTCAACCTGCGCGAACAAATCGCTCTGCACCAGCTCCGCCTTGACCCCATGCCGCAGGGCGTTCTCGCCGGCAACAGTCAGCGCTTCGGGACTGATGTCAGCCAATGTAAGATTCCAGATTCCAGATTCCAGATTCCAGACCGTGGAAATGCCGATACACCCGCTGCCGCAGCATAGATCCAAAACGCTTGAAAAATCCCTCTCCCGCGCCAGTTCCACCAGCAGCTCGCTCTCCTGCCGCGGGATCAGCACATCGGGCGTGACGCGAAAGTCCAGCCCATAAAAAGTCCACTCCCCCAGAATATACTGCAACGGCTCGCCGGACAACCGCCGCCGGACCAATTCCGACAATCTCTCCAAATCATCGTCTACATATTCCAGCAGCAGTTTTGCCTCCCACCAGGCATCCGATCCGCTTACCGGAAAAAGCTCCTTTGCCAGCTCGAACTTCATTCTTCGGTCTGGTCACTGGAATCTGGAATCTGGGAACTATCCTCCGCAGGAGGATCCAGCGCTAGCTGGAAAGCCACGATCGCCACCTCGACCATGCTCTCGTCAGGCTCCACGGTCGTCAGGCGCTGGAGTGCCAGGCCGGGCGCGCGCACAATACGCGCGAACAAATTGTCGCCCTTGGCCGCCGCGCGCAGCACCTCATACGAAAGCCCCGCAACCACAGGGATAAACAGCAGCCGCGTCCCGATGCGATAGAGCATGGAAAGGCCCCGCGTGGCCTCGACGCCCAGCATTTCCAGGCTGGGCACGCAGGCGAAAAACAGGATCGCGACCGCCATGACCAGGAACATAAAGTTCGTGCCGCAGCGCGGGTGCAGGCGCGTGTATTTCATCGCGTTTTCGGGCGTTAAGTCCTCGTCGTTCTCATAGCAGGCAATGGTCTTGTGCTCCGCGCCGTGGTAGGCGAACACGCGGCGAATGGCCTTGAGCCGCGAAATCGCAAGCAGATAGCCCAGGAAAATCACCAGCCGCACCAAACCCTCGGCCAGGCTGTACAGCAGGCCCTTGAGCGGGAAGAGGCTGGCGAGGAACGAGGGCAAGATCACAAAAAGCCCGACCGACAGCCCGATGGCCAGCACGACCGCGATGACCATGGCGATGTCAAAAACCGACTTGCCCAGCTTTTCTGCCAGCCATTTTTCAAAGCGTGAAGGCTCTTCGGTGATGTCCTCGCCCAGCAGCTCCGCCGAGCGCATGGTGAGCCGCACGCCGGTGACCAGCGCGTCAATAAAGATCGCAACGCCGCGCACCACGGGCCAGGTGGCAAAGCTGCCTTTTGCGCGCACCTTCTTGTTTTTATGATACTCCCGAACGATCGTGCCGTCCTCTTTGCGGACCGCCAGCCCATAACCCTCGGGCGATTTCATCATCACGCCCTCCATGACCGCCTGCCCGCCGATGGTGCATTTTTTCATATCTTATCTTCGCCTCCTAAAATTCCAAAATAAGTATACCACATACCGTTCCATATTCACAATGCATAATACACAATTATCCTCAGATAGACATTTGTGGAATACATTTGTGACGATTTTGGGGTATAAAATAGGGTCGAAAAATGAGGGCGGGGGTTTTGTGTTCATGCAAAAATGGAAAAAGGTCGGAACCATAGCGATCACGGCGCTTGTGGTCGCGGCGATCGCACTGCACCTTGCCCTCATGGCGACGGCGTCCGTCGGCGCCTGCCATTATACGCGTGTGGCGGAAAAGGCGCAGACGCCAATGGAACCGCAGGAACCGCAGGAATTTACCGAAATGGTCGCCGCGCTAAACCAACAGGCGCGCGACGCGAACGCCATCGAAGATTTTTTCGAAAGGCAGGACGCCATCGACGGCGTGGGAGAGAGCATTCAGGCGCTTTTGACCTCAGAATACGCCGCGTTGCTGACCAATGACACCTTCGACGGCGAGGCATTGACCGTGGAGATATCCGCGTACCCGCTCCAAAACGGCGGCGCGATCCAAAGGATCAGATATGAGCTGAACAGCAAGTCCGGTTATTCCGACCGTGCCTTTCTGCAATACGTCGGGGATACCATCTTTTTCAGCGACATCGAATATGTATGGCGGGACGAAGGAGAGCTTCAAGTCTTTGAAACCAAAGACGGCGTGTTTGTCTTTCAGCTTTCCCATAGCGATTACAGCTATACGGCATTCAGCAGGAACAGGGAGATCAAATGGCCTCCGCGCGCCGATGTTTATGCCCCGGGCGCCGACGGTTTTTCTGTCGGAAAAAACATCGAAATCCCGCTGACGGTTGACGAATGTGACAGCGTCCATCTGGAGCAGTGGGGGGACACCGTTCGGGCCATGGTCTATCAATATGGAGACTATCGGATAACAGAAGCGTCGAAATGCCTGTTTGACAGCGAAACGCTTTCCTTTGTGATACCGAACGAACGGCAAACAAGCGAGCCGGTCGCCTACGACTTGCCCGGCCTGCTGTTGGGCTTGAGCGATTCGCGCGGCAATCTGCGCACGCTCTTTATCCGAAAGGAGGGCGGCAGAATCCTTTGCGACACCTATGAGGAACAGATCATCTTCCCCCGCCAGGACGGGCTGTACGCGCTGAAAAACTATAAGCTGTATGAGTCCTGGAGCGAACACATAGAAGAATACAACTGGCGGGAGGGCATTCTGGATTTTAACAAGCTGCTCTGCGGCCCGCTGGGCGAGGACCAAAGCGCGGTGATGGAAACCATCTTCTCCCCCAAGCCCGAGGAAGATTGCTATTCCGTTACCGACATTCCCCTCTATGTCGGGCCGGAGTATGTGTGTTATATGCAAACCCGGGAGTTCTCAGGCTATGACGCCAGCTGGAGCGTCGGCGGCGACGACATTCGGTTTGACAGGCTGGACGATCTCGCGGATTTCACCTTTCGCCCCGAAAACTCCTGCCATAACGCGGAGATTCTCACGCCGAACTTTGGGCAGACCACGCTGGCGGAACTGGTCTACGGGCCCAAGGCAAAGGCGTTTTTCCCATCAGACGCCCGCTCTGCGGGCGGGGAGTGGGAGTACCCCAACCCCTTTACCGAGATGCGGCAGCTGGCGCTCAAGCGAAACTGCGGCAAGTGGAGCCTGGCGCTGCCGGTGATGAAGGAATACGCCTACCCTTGGATCGATGTTTATGGCAGCCGGATCGAGAGCTTTGTCGTGTACAGCAACACGGTGCCTGCCTTCCTGCTTCCGGACGGCGGGGCAGGGGAGCGGGAAACAGAGGACCGCGGCTTTTGGGAGGAAAGAGACCTGGTGTCCTTCCCAAACAGCTCTGTCCTTTTGGTGATGGACGATTACTATATCGCGATCGGCAACCGCGACGAGGGCCCGTACTACGGCTCCGTTGCCCTGTACATTCCCGTGCAGATCGACGAATACATCGTCTCCATCCACTTTGCCGACACGGATGAGCTGGCTGCGTGGATGGACGAGTTAAGCAAGATATAGTTACAAGTTCGCAGTTGAAAAATAACCCCGATGTGGTATGATAGATATAGAAAAACAAATGAGGTGAAGTTTATGGTAACACAAGTATTTTCTCTGCAATATCCCGACGAGGCATTGGACTGCGTTCGCGCGGGTATTGACCACATCGGCCTGCTGCTGGGCGATCCCATGTGTCCGGCGGCCCTGTCGTTTGAGCAGGCCAAGGCCGTCTTTGACGCGGTCGGGCATTACGCGGTCAAGGTGGCGATCCTCATGCACAAGGACGAGAACGACGTGCTGGATATCGCGGCTGCGCTGCGGCCCGACATCGTGCATCTCTGCAATACGGTCTACGCCACGCCCGACTTTTCCGCCAAACTGCGCGCCCGCGTGCCGGGCATTCGGATCATGCAGGCCGTGGCGGTGACGGGCCCCGAGGCCGTGGCAAAGGCAAAGGGGTATGAGGGCCACGCCGACTTTCTCATGCTCGACTCGGTCGCGGTCGGCACAAACGACGTGGGCGCGACACTCAATGGCATTGGCGCGGCGGGCGTCACCCACGACTGGAACATCAGCCGCCGCATTGTGGACGAGGTCAATATTCCCGTCTTTCTGGCGGGCGGACTGGGGCCGGACAATGTCTACGAGGCGGTGCAAACCGTGCGCCCCTACGGCGTGGACAGCCTGACCAAAACGACGATCGTGGAAAACGGCGTCTACCTGCGCAAAGACATCGAAAAGACACGGCTCTTTGTGGAGAACGCGCGCCGCGCGGCCAGAGAGATTTAACCGCGACCCACGCGAAAATTACGGCCGTAGGGGCGAACAGTATTCGCCCGCCGAACCAACGCAGCCGTAGGGGCGGGGTCAGCCCGCCCGTTTAACCAACACAACCGTAGGGGCGGGGTCAGCCCGCCCGTTTAACCAACACAACCGTAGGGGCGGGGTCTTCATCCACCCCAACAAGTCTGCGGACTTGTCGGGGACCCCGGCCCGCCCGCCTGACCAACGCACCGCGTAGGGGCGATTATCAATCGCCCGCCACTGGAGAACACAATGAAACAAATCATTCGGGGCAGGAAAATCTTTTGCGCGGGGGACATCTCCCCCGACATTATCCTGCCCTACGGCGATACAAAAAAGGCCCTGGCCCTGCTTGCCGAGGGCGACACGCTCCCGCCTTCCAAACCCATTCTGCGCGCGGGCGGCAGTATCGGGCACACGGTCGCGGCGCTGGGCCTGCTCGGCCTTGAGCCCAAACTGCTCTCCGTGGTCGGCACGGACGAGTACAGCGACTTTCTGCTGGACGCCTACGCCCAAAAGGGCGTGGACGTTTCGTTGGTGGGCAAGCAAAAGGAGCGGATCAATCTCATCTTCGCCATCCTGGACGGGGCGGGGGAGCGGGTCATCTATTTGTACGAGGGGCCGAACGCCAAGCTGCCCGACCTGACGCGGGAGATCATGGGCGACGAACTGTTGCCGCAGGTGGGCTGGCTGCACAGCAACGGTTTTGCCAACGAGGCCACGGTGGACTTCATGGAGCGTTGCAGCAAAGCGGGGGCGGTGGTGTCCTTTGACCTCAACCTGCGCGTCGAGGACCACGGGCTAAATGCTGCGCGCAGGGCGCGGATCGAGCGGGCGATCGCCGCCAGCGACGTGATCTTCGGCTCCGGCGCGGAGGAGTTCGCGCCGCTGACCGGTATCAAGGACCTGAAACAAGCCGCCCAAAGCCTGGCGCGACCCGGTCGCGTGGTCATCGCGCGTGACGGCGCGCGGCCCATCCATCTCTTCGCGGACGGCGCATATCATGAAATTTCATTCCAATCGGTGCCCACCGTGAGCCCCGTCGGCAGCGGCGACCTGTTCAACGGCGGCTTTATCGCGGCCTGCGCCCTGGGCCGTTCGGCGCGCACGGCGGTCGCGTGGGGTTATCGCTGCGCCGCGCAGGCGCTGGCCAGCCCCGCCTATCACGATATCCCGACCCGCGCCCAATTAGAGGCGTGGGAGCGCGAGGGAGCGCTGTTGGGAACGGTTTGACCGCGAACCACGCGAAAGACACAGAAATGTAATTTCTGGCGAAAAAGACTTGACATTAAAGCTGCTTGGACCTTTGTAATACTTTTAGTTGCATTTCATTAGCGGCGAACGCCCACCCCGCCCTACAATGAAAGGGTGGTTCTAAAGAACAATTCGGAACAAGGAAGGTAAATGCTATGAACAGAGGTTTGAATCTGAAACGTTTTCTCGCCCTGGGGCTCGCGGTTCTGCTGCTTTGCGTCATGTGGACTGTTCCCGCGAGCGCAGCGGGCACGACCTGGAATGTGACCAGCGGATTGGATGACGGTGCGGGCACTTTGCGTGACATTTTGGAAAACAAAGCGCAGGACGGCGATACCGTAGTATTCGCGGCGGGGGTCACGACCGTAACGCTCACAAGCGAGGGCCTGTATTTTGAACAGGCGGACCTGACCATTGACGGTGGCGCGGCGGGTGTGCTCATCAGACGAATGGGGGCGGAGGACTTTCGGCTGATGGAAGGCTGGATTGGGGACGGCACAACCCGCATAAAGAATCTGACCTTTCAAAATGGGCACGCCGGCGGCGACGGCGGCGGATTGCGCATCCACCAGTACAATGGAAATATAGAAATTACCGGCTGTGCCTTTCGGAACAATTACGCCAACTTCGACGGGGGCGGGCTGAGTGTGGACGGCCCCGATGAAGAAAACAGCACTATAATCAAAGACTGTACCTTTATCGACAACACCTGTGGCAGGGACGGCTGGTGGCGCGATAATGGCGGCGGACTGTTCGCGCGGGGCGGCGTTACGCTGGAAAACTGCCACTTTGAGAACAACACGGTTTTCGGCCTTAACAAAGGCGGCGGCGCCTATCTCAATAACGAATCTGCCGTTCCGCTCCCGAAGGTGAAGAACTGTACCTTTAAGGGCAACAATGGCGGAACGGGCGGCGGCGGACTGTATGCGGCGGGCAGTGTTTTCGTAGACGGCTGTACCTTTGAGGACAATGTTGCCGCCGGAGCGAAGGGCGGCGGGCTCTATGTGGGGATGGCAAACAATTACACTTACAATTACCGTATCTCCATTACAAATTCCACATTTTTACGCAACGTTGGCAGCGCGTACGGCGGCGGGCTCTACGCGGAGTACAATACCGTGGACAGCTTTGTACTGCGCAAATGTGTCTTTGAGCAAAACAGTTCCTTTTTCGGCGGCGGCGGGGCCTGGGTCGTCGCGGGCGCGCGACCCATTCTCATTGAGGACTGCGCCTTTACCAAAAACAGCAGTGACAGCAATTACGGCAACGGAGCAGGGCTCCTCGTGTGTGGCTATTTCAAAATGGCGCGCTGCAACTTTACGGAGAACGGCCCCGGCGAGAAAGGCGGCGGCCTGTACCTGGAGCCTTCCGCGCCGTTTGAGGGGTTCAATGAGGTTACGGACTATTCCTTCACAAGAAATGACGCCTCCTATGGCGGCGGCGTCTATATGTCTCATGGCGCGGTGCAGTTCAAGCGCTGTCGCTTTACGGGTAACACAGCCGAAACCGGCGGCGGATTGTATGCAGCGGGGATTAACGCGTCGGGAGAGATCCCCCTTGTGAACTGTGTGTTTTCCGGCAATGCCGCCGCAGTGTGGGGCGGCGCGGTATACTCGGGCAGCGACACCAGCTTAAACGCCTGTGTGCTGGTCGGCAACAGCGCGCCGAAGGGCGCGGCGGTCTATGCGCAACCCTGGAACGCGGGGGACCCGGTCACGGCCATTCTTGCCAACAGCACACTGCAGGGCAACAAAGGCGGAACGGAGGCGGTCTTGGCCGACAAGATCGCGTTGCTGCACTGCACCGCGGTGAACAATACCGGCGCGGCCGCCAGGGCGGACAGTGTGACCGCCCTAAACGCCATTGT
>Ga0123353_10011988_pt1 | contig 12270 bp, 7 predicted proteins | sample TergutLab28metaG_3_FD_92763 | JGI IMG/M metagenome (GOLD analysis project Ga0123353, IMG submission 92763) | Labiotermes labralis P3 segment gut microbial communities from Petit-Saut dam, French Guiana - Lab288 P3 | ecosystem: Host-associated > Arthropoda: Insects > Digestive system > Gut ... | reverse complement strand
CTATCCGCAAAAGTTGGCACTAACTTCGCCGACCGGCGGCGGCCGCTCTGTCGGTATAGTTCGCGTGCGGACTAAGGCCATGGAGTTTAGTTTTAGTTTTAGCTCAGACTCTGTAACCTTGAAAATAAAGCCAAACGCAGATAGATGCTTTCGTTTTTTCTTTCTTTCTTTCTTATTGTTAGAAACTTTTCAAATAAGTGATATCATATTAAAAATATGTTAATATCTGCCTTGTTATTTGTGAGTTTGAACAGAAATGTTCTTTTAGCCTATTCAGCTAATTTTATAAGGTACGGTAGACACAAATTTAATGTAAACTGTCTGAATGCCTGTGTGCATGTCTACCCAATAAATCTTGAGCACTCGAACATAGTAAGAACTTGAAATCTGTACAGGCCACCCCCTACTTCATGCATTTTAATATTCTGCCATTCAGTAGCAACATAGCAAACTGAAATAACACTGGTGTCACTAAATGTAGGTTTCTGAAATTTTTTTATGGTAATAGAAATTTAAAAAATATGCAACTTTCATTGTAATTCTTTTATAAAATGTTTGAACATTTGATTCCTGCAAGCTATCTGTATTGACCTCTGACTGCAGTAACTAATGAACAAATGAGCTAGGCATGTGATCTTCAATTTTCAGGAAAATACAGGGTGACCCACGGGAACCTGCCATCTTTAAAATAAACAGTACTCAGTTGTTTTCCAAGTAAATCCACAATTATTTATACAAAATTAAAGCTTAAAACATGCCATACTAGATGGTTAAGTTTTAAAAATGATATCGATAAGATGACAACCGTTTTCTTCAATGCAGTTTTCAAGCCTTTTTTTAAAATCGTCCATGACACGGGCCAACAACTGACAATCAATCGGACGAATTTCCAGATGGACGGCTTCCTTCAAATCATTCAACGTATGAGGTTTGTGAGCGTAAACATGCAATTTCAAATACCCCCAAAGAAAAAATCACACATTGAAAGATCGGGAGAGCGAGGGGGCCACGGCACATCTCCGAAATGGGAAATGAGGTGCCCGGGAAACATGTTTTGAACAATGGTCATTGACTCGTTTGCAGTGTGCGCTGTGGCACCATCTTGTTGAAACCACACATTGGCACAGTTTATTCTTCTTCGGTGCAGCTCTGGCTGCAAAAAGCTTGTAATCATTTTGATGTAGTGAGCAGAGGTGACGGTTACCGTGACTCCGTTTTCTTCAAAGAAGTAAGGTCCGATGATGCCAAAAGGGGCAACAGCACCCCATACTGTTACATGATCGCTGTGTCGTGGTCATTGATGGATATTATGTAGACTATCTGGTGACCAATAACAGCAGTTTTGTTTGTTCACTGTACATTAAGGTGGAAATGAGCTTCGTCAGACATTAGGATTATCGGGTTTTCTTCCTCCTCAAACACCACCTGCATTCTCACAGAAAAATCTTCATACTGCATGTAGTCCCTCACTTTCAGTTCCTGGACCACCATAATTTTGTATGGGTGAAAACACAAATCCTTTTGCAAAATTAATTGTACTGATTCTCAGCTAATGTTTAATTCAGCAGCGTGCCTCCTTGCAGATCATGCAGGGCTCCACACTAACGCCTGCCTCACTCTTTTAATATTTTCAGGTGTTCTTACCTTCTTTTCAGGTCCTGGTGGCTTTTTCTTCATCACACTACCTGTTGCTTGGAAGTTATTCACCCACAGAAGGATCGTATTACGACTAGGAACCGCTCCATTGCGACCAATGTTGAAATGCTGCGGGAAGAGCCGTTGGGTGACCAAGACAGACTTGCCACTTCTAACAAATGTGTCATACGCAAACACGCAGTACTCAACAGGCCAAGTAGCCAACCCAGAGGAAAAGAATGCCAACCACCTCGCCCCCCCCCCCCCCCGCCCCCCCGAGCCTACCTACTGAGTACTACCCATTCAAAAGATGTCAGGTTCCCATGGGTCACCCTGTACCTATACACTACAAGTTTAACTGTTTACAATTCTAAAGACACCCCTCATTTTTCAGATGATGAATTAGGATAAGATTCATCTTGCATTGAGGTAAATATACTATTTATAAATTTTGTACAACACATCTGTTTCATACAAAATATTAAAATGTCAATACACAAAGGTTTCATCTGATAAAGTGAAGGTTGTAAGAATCTCTATACAAGAATTATGCACAGTCACAATGTTGTATAACTACTAATTTATAACTGTTGATAGATGACATGGCTACATGAGGCTACAGAATGATTTGCAAATATGAGGCTCCTGACAGGGGCAAACAGCATGCAGAGTGAAATAATGGACCAAGAAACACCATGACTAATGATGTGTTGCAACCATTCCTTAAAGGATGTCTTGGATACAGTCTATTTTCATGTGATGAAATTTACATTCGGACTCTTTTGTTACATGGGACATCTTTACTAACAGGTTATAATTTAAATAAATTAAAAGCATTTTACATTAACATATGATATTCTTTTATGTATAGAGTTTCTCTCCCCTTTACTGTAGAGGTTTTGTTATAAAGAAATGATGTATCAAACGGTTTCACTGCCTACTTCAGATGGATCGCAGCAGTTTCCCCACTCTTTGAAAGCCTTCTCTGCGGCAACTGTATCTCCACGTGCCAGTTGTACCAATACCAATGCAACAGCAAGGCGACCAATAGCAGCAATGTTTTCAGATTGCTGATGCAATCCAATTTCTCTACGTATCGCATCAGTTGCCTGATCATACCTGGAACATATAACCACCAAATTCTTGCTTCAGTGGATAAGGTAATTTAATGTAATGTTGTTATTAGGAAGTGTGCAAATGTATTACAGGACATAAGTCAGAAACTGGAGTCTTAAATTTTAAATCTCGCAACTTGCCACCTATTATGGTGTGATGTATTTACTGGAATTATGATGTACAAATTTTGAGACAGATCACAAATTTCTGCACTGGTTATACTGTTATACTTGTGCATGTTACTCCTCCCAAGAACACATCCTCTTAGCAACAGCACCATCTTCTACAGCTTTTTTCTTCTTCTTCTTCTTCTTTCAAATGCATGCTGATTTATTTAGGCATACTATCACTGATGAATGGAAATACAAAATATTAGTTTGTATCATCTGTAATCTCAACTCTACGCTATAATGTGGGGATATGATGAGAAGTACTTCAGACAATTTTAAACTTATCCATTATCACACATCTATGTTATAACTAGCCATTAATGTATTTTTCCATGTTGAACACCTCCCTGAAGATGGCCAAAAAACGGCGAAACATGTTTATGTTGGTATATCATTGTATGTAATTATGGTACAGTTGTTGGTATACATATGGTTACTGGTACTTGAACAATATTTGCTATAAAAACAAAAAATATTTATTGTTGCTTCATGTACATACTTAGATGCTATGAACGGACAGAAAAGGAATTCCAAAATCACTATCTTAGTCTTCCCTTAAACACAGTTCTTTCTGTACACTAATTACAAACTAGGAATAAACCACATGAAGACTGGTGATTTTTTGGGATGTGACACAATGTTTTCTAGTAATGGCTGCCAACGTTCTGAAGGAATATGCATACAGTATATTCCTCTACAACATGGTAATTATCAGAATACACAGCGTCACATCTCATGTGTGCAACATTAATATTTACCACTGTGGTGAATTTCATGTCTTATACAATTAAGCACAACTTACATCTGTAGTTTGACCATTAGACGTGCAACTTTACTCATAAATTCTGCCCCTTGTCTTGGACTATCTTCAATCTGTAAAAATCGTAAAATAAATGTAAAATGACTCTTATACATATTTTCTAAGCTACCAGCTAGGTATATAACATAACTACACTGTGTTTAGTATTAACCACTTTAATAAATACTAACAGTGAGAGTATACCATTACTGTTTGCAAATGTTAGCATATAAAAAGTGTTGTATACAGACTATCTGTATATGTTTTTACCCAAAATTCTATGTGCTTAGCTCCCATGGTTGAACAGTGATCACCATCACAACAAGACCATATATACATTACTTGTGACTCTTAGGGTACTGTTTTAGGTTATACATCCCCTCCTCCAATCACAAGTCACTTTCACCAGGTTGGTACTGTTATCACAAGGATATTAGAAATCACATTAGTAAAGTGACTTCCTTAATGCAATAGGAAAGCAGATTAAATGTACTTTTTCACTGTTACATTCTGTAACTCTCACTCAGTCATGACAAAGGACAGATTTATTACCATGATCCATACAGCAGAGGACTGACTGGTACTTAAAGAGAATTGATATATGATATGATATATATTTGTTAACTACAATTGGGTTGACATCCAGTGACAGTAGTACAGTACAAATTTACACACAAACAATACATAGAACAACACAATTAACAACTTTGGTTGGAAGGCTTTCTGGGATTTGAATCCAGAGTGGTCAAAATAAAATTAACGACAAACTAACCGTGTAAAAATTATCGCCTAATTGGGAAGAGTGCGGGACATGCCCCATCTTTGGAAGTTACACCCTGGCATTTGCCTTACAGCTGAGGAGAGAGCAAGAAAAAACCTCAGTGAGGATAGAGAAATGGGAGTTAGCATTTGCATTGTCTCCCAAAATTAAACCTCCATAATGCCATTAAAGTACTAAGGTTTTGAATGAAAACTGCTTGAATAACAAGGGCTGGCTGCACCAACATGCATAAAAGATAAGCTGCTAAGTACTCAGTGTGTTTACAATTGTATTTTGATCTGTTATAAGTGTTACAACAAAATTCAATCCATGAAACATTTGATGAACTCTGACTTTAAGAACTCATATATACACACACACACACACAAACATATACAGTTCATGTCTTTCTTCAATATACCTCTTAAGAGGTTCAAGCAAAAGTCTCAATAGAATGCACTAACTGCATTGTACCTCAATTCACATTTACAGCATAGCAGGTTTTCAGCAATTCAAATTGCTGCATCATCATCACCATTGCAAAAGCTCAATCTTACTCTTACATTTGTTCCCACTTCTCTTTATTGTTGGGTTTGCTTTCAGTGATGTCCTATATTCATGTTGCTATTCTGAACACATCTGTTATAGTTTTCACTCTACATCAGGCAAAACTGTTACTGCACATCCACATATCTCTGGGAGTTACCTAGTGTGAGGACAGCTTAGACACTGTCTAGAGATCCTCATGATGTTGAAAAATCCTCAGAGTTTGAAATTATTCTTTCATGATATTAATAAATATCTACTTAATAAAGGATAGGAAAGAAACAAGCTTCTCTTACAAGTACTTGTATGTACAACATGCAGCTTCATAAGCCCCAAATAAGCCAGTAGAAATTTATCTTACACAAAAAGATAACTGACAGCCAGCTCTCTAATGTACATATTAGGAAGGTGCAAGAGATTTTACACTGTATGTTCAAACACTTCATATAACGTTATTCTCGAGGAAGTGGTACATACTAAAACTACTTCAGTAGCACGCTGATATAGTCTGAGTGCCTGCTCAGGATGCTGTGACTCCAATAATTTTGCTGCCTTATCCAGTGATGCAGAACCTGAATCAGGAGAACCATGTTGCTGGTACAAGTTACAGGCTCTCTCTGCCAGTGATGCGACATCTCTGTAGTCTCCCAAATCTTTGCAGAGAAGCACTGCTTGATCAATACATCTAAAATTATCAAGCAAAGAAACTATGTCCAGAATCCATACTACATGTGTAAAAATACAGTAGGGTCTCGTTTTACGATTCACTTTTACAACCCTTGTCGAGTCGGACCAAGCACTCCCGAATTGTGGTGCATCACTATCGCAACTCAGGCGTCCTTTCTCTACTTAGTGCATTTCTAGCTCTTTTCTGGTCTGCATGTGTTTCTTCTTATTCTGTTTTAGTGTGGTTGTATTAATATGACTGTGATTTTTCTACCCATGACTTCCATCAAAAAGACAGAAAAGAACAAAAAATCAAAACAGTTGATGTTACATTCTTTCTAGATGTCTTCTGAACCATGGCCTGGGCCTTCTTCAACAAAATAAAAAGTGATTTGTTTGATATTTTTTCAGTTATCTGTGTAATTTTCTATATGCCTAATTCATTAAATTAAAATTGTATGTCATAATGTAAAGAAATGTTGTAAATTTTTAAAATTGACTAATTTGTTTGGCCCATGAACCTACCTCAATTTAATCTATTTAAATAGTACTTGTTTTACGATTTGATTTGCGACCAAATATTCGAGAACATAACCCCATAATAAAACGAGACCCTACTGTACTCTTTTTTGTAATGCAGACCCTTGTTGGTGTATGTGTGGATACATAAGAATAGTTGGTGAGTGTGTAGATAATTTCTAATGATAATACAGTAGTCCCTAAAAGAGAAGTAAACATGTTCCTTGGATAAGCAGGATGATAATATAATGAAAAATTGGACTTATATTAGCACCTACCAACAAGCCAGCATCTACAATTCACTATGCAGTACACCAGTAAAGTCTAATCCACCACTGTACTTAAATAAATAACTAATAAAGAAACTACAGCAGTTGTAACACAACAAACAAAACAGAATGGCAGCAATGCAAGTACAGTACCAACTTGCCCAATGTGGTTTTAACCAGATATAGCTCAAATTTGCAGAAGGCTGAAACATTTAAAGCAGTTACTCACTCACCCACCACCGAAGATGGCACCATCAGCTAACCAAGCACTGTCTAAATGTTTAATGTCCAAATATTTATGTATTTTAAGCAATTGGGGGGGGGGGGCATAAGCATCTGCATTCACATAACTTTTTTCCCAAAAATTGTTGGCAGAACACATCTGACCCAGCATGCCATGATCAAACCCAACTTCCAAATTGGACAAGAGGTCATTGTAACAATTCTTTAAGGCAGTAAAGAATATTATGACTGCCTGTAAGGGTGTAAATATTGTCTCCAGAATAGGTAATGCAACATTCTGGCAACATCAGTTACAGACCTGAGAGTAATTATGCTTGACTTTAACAAATGCATACATATGTATTTGACTGCTACTAAACCCCATTCCTAGAAGGAATTTTTAAGATTCTGTTCAGGCCTTCAGTGTAATCATTAGAACGATATAAACTTTTACATTGTCTCTTTCAAGGTAAACAACTTATCATATTACTTACTTGGCAGCATGGAATAATCTGAATTACATGTTAAGAATGACATTTGGCTTCAACTATATATATTCCACTACAAAACATATTCCAAGGGCTTCACAACAGAATGACATATTTTTTTCAGAACTGAGTATTACCAGGAATTCCTCAAGTTGGACAAGACAATATAACAGTCATGTTTTCCGAAGCACATGTTATGACAAATATGAGTAAACAAAAAAAGGTGTATCAACTATTTTTCTGCTTGCTTAAGAAACAAACAGGCATATGGGTATGTGCCGCTTCCTTATGTATATGACTATGCTAAAAGCAGTGTGGAATTTATTACTAAAACCGACAAAAGTGTTAATCTAATCAAAAACCTTAAGAGAGTGCTGTGAAATACTGCAAGCCTATATGGTAAATTTTAGAAATTTTTACAGATCACCCCTGTGTGGAAATCCAGTAGGCTGTAACCCTTAATGAGAGTCTGTTATACTACAAGCTCAATACCCATGAAGACTGTTTATAACCAAGTTCCCTGTGGTTAGTAAGATCTATATGTGTGTATATTCTTTCATTCATTTATAACTTCAGTTACAGATTGCAAGATCTGAGGTCCACACAGCAGTGTTGATAAAGATTCAAGTCTTGTGGGATGTAACACTGTGTTGATTCGTGAATAGTTCAGAGCAAATGCTATAACAGAACATCAGATTTCTCTGTATACAACGGACAGGCTACTCTGCAAACATCCACAGATTTAAAAGCCTTCAAATCAAGAAAGCCAGTAGGCTGAGTTCCTTACCCTTCCTCCTGCAATGCAGGATCCCACAACACCATTCCACATTTCCTACAACTGCACCATTATATTCTATTCCAAGCCACCATCAGGGTCTACAAAACATACCAAGGTAACTACTTACCAATCAAAACAAGCCATATCGCAGAAGACTTGAATCTTTAATTATGACATTTGAAGATCATGGCTCCTCTGAGCATCAGCACAAGACATAGAAAAGACAGAACATCTGGAAGAACTTGCTGGAGTGTGCTGATTTCAGTTAGGTAAAAATTCTGCTAAGTTCCACAGGGACATTACATGCCAAATGTTGCTAGACACTACCTACCAGCTCACTAAACTTACAAAACTTAGACATGCTCAGTGTGTTTGCTAGAGGTGACACATATGTGAGCCAAATAAAAACATTTGCAACACCACATTAAATATGATTAGTAAAGCCCCAATATTAACTGCACAACATTGAACTAAATCACATGAACTCCAACTTGTGGCACATATGAAGAGTGACAAGTATTGCACTGCCCAACATCATACAAAACAATCTGACTGGAGACTGATGTGACAGTCAGATAAAATAATGTGCCTGTACTTTTAATATTAAACATGTGCCAAGCTCATACAATTTAACAGCTTGTTCTATAAATAACTGAGAGATCTGCCCATACTGTATCATATATTAAATTTTCTTTCTCAGAATAAATAAATGAAGGCACAGCAGTACAGCAAAAAAGGGACAGACAGACAGAATATCAAGAAAAGATGTGCCTCCTATTTCAGAACATTCAGGTACCTCTAATTGTATAACTACCTAATGATATTTAGCTACAATAAATACCACTTGGCTGTTTTCATAATTTCAGTTAAATATGAAATTACACATAGGAATAGTGATTTTAGTGCTAATGATCCAGGATTTCATATTATTAATGACAATTCACTGGTCTTAATGCCACAACATACTTGTAGGCATGTTAAATTAAACTGTAGGACTGCTCTTTAATATTCAGATTAATCACAGGATGCTGTAATTGAAAAAAAATACACCATGTGTGAACTGGAGTCATAAGAGACACACAAATGTGAAGAAATTAATTTGAGAATGTTTTTTGCCTCATGTAAAATTTAAAAATTGGGTGTTTTGCCCTCCTGCTATGAAGCCCTCAGTATCCTATACCAACACATTTGATATGCATCACATTTTGGGAGACAGACAATACTTTAAGTTATTGTTAATATACTGATTATTACTGGTAACAGTTGGCACTGAAACCAGGAACTCTGAAGAGTACTGAACATTTGACCAGCAATGTGGCCCAGCAATATATATTCCCTTGGAACTTGGAGGTGAAAACTACTGGAAGAGCACATAAATTGTAGTAAGTCATCCCTGCAACACAGTCTGTGTTCATTCAGAAACGTAAGATTTGTCTTGGGATTGTTCAGAAGCAAAAGCAAGATCAACATATGAAACTCTTTAGCCTTTAACTAAATAATGCCAGTCACACTTTGTTGTACAAGATTCATTTATAAGTAGTTCTGTGACTTGCCACTATCATAGCCAGAATAATATGCTTACTCACAGAATCCCAGAACCAGAATTAAGTGTTTCTTATTGTAAAACCAACAATTTGCTCATACAAAGTATATAAAACAATACAGTCCTCTCTCCTACATGTTTCAGCTGTCAATCACCATCCTCAGGGAGCAACACCAATATTTAAAACCTAATAAAGCCAGTGACATATAAAGTAATAAAATACAACATAATTATCACTGCTTATAATGACAAAATACATTAGCTTATGGCATATGTAATTAAAATTAATAATAGTATTATTAATACTATTAATAAAAGATAATGATACCTTTTGAGATTACTCTTTCCTAGCTTGATTACAAGAGTTTTTGTTAGTGTTGCATCATAACAAAAAATCACAGGCATGTGTGTGGAAAGGATGTTCAAGTCAGGAAATACGTACAATGGATATTTCTAATAGTTTCGTAACTGACAGCACAAGAATGCCACAGCTGAACATAATACGGGTGACTCTTTATTTCAAACAGTTGCTACAGGCTTACACATTGTAAGTTATGTCACATTGTGGGGATTTGTGAGCAGGAGACAGTATTGTACAAATATTACTAATTTACCCCCTCTTCACACATGCACAAATTAAATATGTGAGCTCCATTTTGCAGCATAATTAATACTATGCCTGCTTGATACTTCATGATCTGGGCTGGGGTTAGCCATTTGTAACTGCCTTAGTAAATTATTTATATAAAAAAATCCATTCTTCTGAAGTAGTTCTCACTTGTTTGCTAGGTGAGGGACATGCTTATATTTTCTTTGTAGTCATAAGAGGTTTGAAGAGGGAATGTAACATTTAACGCCACATTTCACATATGCTGAGAAAGGGAGAAAAACCATTCGCCCCTTCATGACACAACTTTGCTACTGAATGTCACTAATTTCAACAATGTTGGTAGTTACCTAATGTGGCTAGATAAGTGAAATGAAAGAAATCAATGTTTTCATTCTCCTCTGGATTAATATTACATGAGAAGGAACAACGCCCTTTTCTTGACTGGTTCTCCCATGCACAGCAGCAAATAACACACAAAACAATGCATGAATGTGATATGACATATACTTGAAAAGGATACGATCTGTTTTGTTTGTGACAATCGGCAGCTTTCAACAAACATTCTTTACACTGCTCATATGACTTCCCATTTCTAAAGCAGGTAGCTGTAACAGGTACACCACACAGTAAATGAGTAGACACTAATAAAAATAAAACCAATCTTAAATGCTGAAAAATGATCATATCACTTCTTTCACATACATTAATATGGATAACACAAAAACATCAGTGGCATAAATACAAAGGATAAAAATAAATAACTTTTTATCACAAAGTCCAAATCACTGACAGAATTAATCAAATAAATAACTTGTTATAAAGGTACCTGCTTTGCTGTATTCATCTGCTGCGATTTCAAAGTCTGGTCTCCATTTCAGCAAGGAAGTCTTCAGACTGAAATACACAAATATAAACCAAAACCAAGTATACATTTATGAAGCTCCTTACACAGTCTTCTCCATCCCTCAATAACTCACTCAGGCTGTTAAGGCATCAATTTATTCCTGCGATCTGATTCAATCACCGGGTTGCCTAGTGATCGTTCAAGCAACATTTTGTACGCGTTTTTACCAACTACGTTGCTTTTCTCCCACAAGTACTTCAACATACTGACCAGAGAGGATTCCCAAAGTACGCAACATGCCTGGTCAGCTCGAATTATAGGTATTTCAACCATAGTCCTCAGATTAAGCTTCGCTTCTCTCTGTTGACAAGATATACGCATGGCCTTTCGCGTATTCCTTTAGCTCGTCGACCCAATCGCCCCCGCACCCGTTTTCACTCTCGTCTTGAACCGTTTAACGTCCGTCTAAGCCCATACATTGCACACACAGTCGAGTACAATTTACACACTCACATAATGTCATTTTTGGAAATGAACAATGAAACCCTATTCGTATAGCCATAATCACCCACCAACAATCGACTACTCGACCGTTCAAAACGTCATTACACATGCGGATGTATTTGACCCAAACATTGTGTCATATAGAAGGTATTACCTCTTTTCAGCTGCTCTTATGTGACCCAAACCTTCTTCTATCTTCTTATTATCTGCCATAATATGCTGACACTACCGTGCAAAAATCTGCGCAAGTAGAATTAATGGATTTTTACTTTCAGAGCTAGCAGACCTGCGTAGTTACGCATTGACAGGATCGCCAATATTGGCGCAATTGTTCGTCAGCTCATGAACCTCAGTACGTGCTAGCTAACAAATACTAACTATGTATCGATACATTTCAAGATAAACAATAAACTGAACTCCATGCACTTTTCGTTAAAAGTTTGAGATAATGCGGCAAATAGTCCATTCTTTGCAATTTCAAATGTTTGTTTACATGCCAGCCGAGATCGCCAAGGCTACCAATATTGATGGGTAGATTGTAAGCAGCAAATTGTTTTGACCCATATGGGTGAAATGAAAGACCATACCACATGCGTCTAAATAACTGATATAGAATATTAAACAACAATTGAACTACTACGACAGTCGATCACATGATTTATTTATCTTGATTGTAATGTATTCGTGAGCTGTCGGCATTGCAACTCCCCCCCCCCCCCCCCCACCTCCCAATCCAAAATTCCTTTTTCTTTTTCTTTTCACAATCTCAAAAAAAAAAACCAATTAAAAAAAATTAAAAAT
>Ga0123353_10011987_pt1 | contig 12270 bp, 10 predicted proteins | sample TergutLab28metaG_3_FD_92763 | JGI IMG/M metagenome (GOLD analysis project Ga0123353, IMG submission 92763) | Labiotermes labralis P3 segment gut microbial communities from Petit-Saut dam, French Guiana - Lab288 P3 | ecosystem: Host-associated > Arthropoda: Insects > Digestive system > Gut ... | reverse complement strand
GAGAAGCAATCCCAAAGCAACTTTCAAGAAAAACCTTCCCCTCCAATCAAAAAAATTCCATTTTATTTCACGCCCTCGTATAACGCCAATCCCGGCGGGGCATGCTACTCTTGACCATGAACGGTTCCAACCAATAGGTTGTAGCAATGCTATCATACGAAAGGAAGACTTCGATGAACACGAAAATCAAACAATATCTTGCGCCGATTGCGGCGCTGGCACTGTGCGCGGTACTGCTGTGCGGATGTTTGGCAGGCTGCCGCGCCACGGCCCGGGAACGGGACCGGGAAGAAGAAAAAGGAATCGTCAACCCCGTGGAGGACACCGGCATTACGCTGCGGCTGTACCAGCCGGACTCCGCGCGCGCGGGCCTCTGGCAAACCCTCGCGGCGGACTACAAGGCCATCAGCGGCGTCACCGTCAACGTGACGTCCCCTGAAACCCAAACGCCCTACACCGAGCTGCGCGAGTCCCTGCGGCGCGAGGAAGGCGCCCCTGGCATTTTCCTGTTCACCCACCCCAGGGAATACAGGGGCTGGCCGGACCGCGCGGCTGACCTCACGGACACCCAGGCCTACCGCCAGCTCATCGACAGCCGCATGGCCTTGACGGCGGACGGCAAGGTCATCGGCCTGCCCGTTGGCGTGGACGCCTTCGGCGTCATCTATAACAAAAAGATCCTGGACAAATACTTCGCGCTGGAGGACGCCGCCGTCGCTTCTATCAGCGAGATCAACAGCCACGCGGAATTCAGCCGCCTTGTGAAGGACCTGCATGAGCACAGGGAAGAACTGGGTATTGAGGGCGTGTTCGCCGCCCCCGCCTACAAAGAGGGCGAAAATGGCGTTTGGACCACACGCCTGTTCAGCATCCCGGTCGGGCACGAGCTCGCCGCGCGCCGCATGGAGCTCACCGCCGAAAACCTCGAAGAGCTTTCCTGGACTCACGCCAGGGGTTACCGAACGTTCGAGGATTTGATGACCGGCTACGCCACCGCCAGGGAGAACCTCGCGGGCCGCACCCACGCGAACGCCGCGCAGGAGTTTGCCACAGGCAAGGCCGCCTTCATCATCGGCGGCACGGAATTCCTCGGACACCTGAACTCCGTGGAAGGGCGGACTGTCACGGCGGACGATGTGGCATTCCTGCCCGTCATGCTGGAAATGGAAAACGAGACGGGCCGGCAGGGCCTTGCCTTCGACGTGACGGAATATGCGGCCATTAACGCGCGGCTGAGCGAAGAGGACCGCCGCGCCGCCGCGGATTTCCTCAACTGGCTTTACACCTCCGAAAAAGGCATGGACTTCCTGGCGAACAAGCTGGGCGTGCTCGCGCCCTATGAATCCCAAAGCGCGGCCACCATGCCGAGCAATCCCTTGAGCGCCGACGCGTTTGCCTGGCTCAAGAAGGAGGACGTGCAAAACGTGGTCACCTGGAGCTCCCTTGCCGGCGGCGAGGAATTCCGCGACAAGGTGCTGGGCCGGGGTATAGCGGCCTATCACGCGGGCGAATCCGGCTGGGATGAATTCCGGGAAGGCGTGGCAAGGGGCTGGAACGACCTGCGCGGATCCTGGGACCGGATGTTTAAGTAATTAACAAATAATAATGAACAATTGGAGCAGGTGGTTGCCCAGCTTCAATTGTTCATTGTTCACTGTTAATTGCCTACTGCGCCGCTTTTAAATAATCCTCAATTCCGGTCACCGTAGCCTGGGCCAGAATATCCTGGTTCTGGTCCTTCTGCAGCGCGCGGCACTCCGTCAGATTCGAGCCGAAGCCGTATTCCACCAGGATGGCGGGGCATTCCTCAATGCGCGTGACCTCAAAGGGATAGAAATACGCGCCCCGGTTCACCTTGGACTGCAGGGTCAGGTAATCGCTGTAGTTCGACTTGGTATAGATTTGGTTTTTCCACGCTTCCGCGACGCGTCCCTGCACGGCCTTTGCCAGGGGCTGGCTGTACGCCCTGTAATAGAATGCCGTGGTGCCCATGGGCGAGGCTTTGTCGGAGGAATCGCAGTGCAGGCTGATGAAGAGGTCTGGGTTTGCCTGCCGCGTATTGTTCGTGCGCTGCAGCAGGGAATAGCCGCTGTCGCCCGTACGGGTGATGTGCACCGTGGCCCCCTTGGCCTCCAGCTTCGCCTTGAGCTTCATAGCGATGAGCAGATTGACCTGCTTTTCGTGTTTGAGAGTCGCGTGGGAGGCTGCCAAAGGCGCGCCGCCGTCGGAGCCGCCATGGCCGGGGTCAAGGTAAATCACGGCGCCGTTAAGGCCCGTCGGGGGCTTTTGCCGCAGACGGAATACCAGCTGGCTGCCCTCGTAATAAGCTTTGTATCCATAAAACTTGCCGGCGCCCTTGAACATCAGCTTGAGCGTTACGGTATTCTTCGCGGTGTCGCGGCTCCATTCCGCGCTGGAAAACAGGGCGCTGCCGCTGACATTGACGGAACCGCCATAGCTCTTGGTATGGTAGAATGTGATCTCGAGGCCCGTGGCGGTGTAGCTGCTCACGCCATGGGTATAGCCGCTGTATCCAAGCGCCGAAGTATAGCTTTGGCCGATGAGGTTTACGTTGAAGGGAATCTTCCATTTTGTGCCGAAGCGCAGCACAAGCGCGCCGCCGCTTGCGGCGCTTTGCGCGGTCAGGTCATTGAGGGGTAGCTTGTTTCCCGATGAAATGACCTCTACATCCTTTGCCTCGACGCGCTTGCCGGAGGCCAGAGCGTAGTACGTGTAGCTGCCGGACTTTGTCATGCCGGTCACGTAATCGTACGTGCCGGCCAGCAATGGCGAACAGGTCGGGTTCGAACGGGTATCGGTGCCGCCGGACCAATGGGCGTTCGCGTAGGAGGTTTTCACCCGCACCATCTGCGCCTTTCCGAGCCCATGGTTTTTATCCGGCGTGAGCAAATCGCCCGCCGGAATGGCAACTGTCGCCGAGTCCGTTGCTGAGGGATCCGTACCGGAGGATGTGCTTTCCCCGGCTATTGTCTCGGAAGACGTCGTTTCGCTCTCGCTGCTGGGAGGGGGAGGCGTCGTCGTTTCGCTCTCGCTGCTGGGAGGGGGTGGCGTCGTCGTTACGGCTTCGGATGAAGGGGGCGGTGTTTCGGGCGGCGTTTCCGGCACGGTAATATCCGGCAGGAGCGTTACCTTCACGCCGGTTTTCCATTCCGATTTGCCCTGGTAGGTGGCGCTGTATACGATAGAGCCAAGGCTTTTGGTCTGGGTGGTGGTGGGGAGCTTGAACGCGCCCACATAGGTGATGAAATCATCGTCGTCGCGGTTGAGATTCGCGCCGTCTTCCTCCACGGAAGCGCCGGGCTTTAGATCAATGTGCATGTTATTGAGGCTTGCCCGCACGACGGCGCCCTTGCGCGCCACAACGCTGACATCAAGATCAACGCCGCCCGTGGTCTCGATCGGGCTCTTCGGGGCCACATCCAGCAGGATGACCGGGTTGTAAAACACATTGATAATATAGGTGACGCCCTGGTGAATGAATTTAAAAATATTTTTGCCCGCCTTCAGCAAAAAATCCGCGCTGAAGTCGCCGCTTTCGTTGCGCGCTACTTCCAGGCCATTGCAAAGCAGCGCAAACAGCGGGCTGCTGCCGCCGCTGAAATTGATGCTGGGCTTTTCCGTGGTAATGGTCTGCTCCGATTTCAGAATGGACTTCAGGGGCGAGATCAATGAAAATGTGCGGCTAAGCGACGCCACATCCAGATCGCCGCTGAAAAACTGGCCCAGCAGCTTTGCCGCCTGCAGACTTCCCGGAATAAAATCCGCGTTCAGGATGGCGAGCTCCCCATCCTTCAAGACGCCCGTGGTGCCAAGGAATTTTACGGTTTCCTCCAGGGTGCCGTTGGGAATGGCGTCCTTCAGGTCAATCAGGGCGGTCATCAGCGGTTCCGCCTTGTTGTCCATGCCAAGCGCCTGCGCGATGTTCGTCAATTGGCCGACCTGCTCCATGGTCGCGGGCACCACGAATTCCGGTTTAACGAGGGTCTCCGCCAGCTGCTTGATGGAGTCCAGGTGCTCGCTCAAATAGCCCTTTTCCGTTTCATTGATACTGGCCGCGATACTGGCCGGGAGCTCCAGCGAGATGGGAAGGCTCTCCAGCTTGGCACCGCTGAGAATACCGCCCAGCATGTCCATGAATTTGGCCAATATATCCCCGGCGCCACCGCCGGAATTCTGTACCAGCAGCGCGTCGAAGGAGCTATATTGGATAAGCTTGCTCAAGGCCAGCGCAAAGGCCGGGAAATCTTTTTCCCCCACCGGTTCCACGGTGAGCGTGCGGAAAACGCCAAGCCCCCCAAGGTAATCCAGCGCCTGCTTCACCGGCAGCGCCTCCTGCGGCGTGAAGTCCGTGAAGGCAGGCGGGAGAATCATCGATCGGAAGCCTTTTTCCACAAGGGCTTCGATGTCTTTTTTGTCCAGGGAGGCGGAAAGCGCCGTGCTGCGGCCCGCCAGCCGCGCCATGGGCTGCCAGTTGGCCGCGGAAACAGCGGGCATGACGGCCTGCTCCACTTGTGTCGGCTCCTGCGCCGCGGTAATAGTTGCATCCAAAACAGGCGCGCGGCCGCTGTTTTTATATACAGTCCACCCGCTCAAGCTCAGGCCCGCGAGCAGCACCACAAGACTGGAGACGAATATCTTGTTCCAAACATTTCTACGTTTCATTGGTATACATCCTTCCTTATAAACAGCATTCTACAGTATGCGATATCATATCATAAGGAAAAAGCGATTACAAGAGGTAATCACTGTAATTTGATGTATTAACTTGTAAAAATTTTATTACCCTATATCGTTTAACAGATTTTGTAAATTTTGGTGCTCCGCCCTTGCAATATTTGTTATGGAGTAAAGCGCAAAACCGTCGGCGTCCAGCGCCCTTCCAAAGCGCGTCTGCCGCGCGAGGATATCGTTTTGCCGCGTCCATTCGAGCCGGCCGCCGCCCGCGAATTCGTCCTCCTGCCCGGTTTTGTAGGCCGCGAGGCCAAATACTAGCTTGCAGCCCGCGTGACGGGGAAGCCGCGCCCATTCGCCTGCCAATTTCTCGAACGGAGCGTACTGGTGCTCGAAGCCATAGTAAAGCTGGGGGATCATCCAGTCGCAGTAGCCGGATTCACCCGCCCAAAGCGCAGCATCGGCATATAGTTGGTCGTAGTTTTTTTGAATATCCCCCGCCGGGCTGACGCTGAAAACCGCCGCCGGGTCGGCGCCCTTCACGGCGTTGTACAGCCCGCGCACGAAGGTATCGATGAGGTCCCGCCGCCAGTCGTCCTGGGAAAGCGCCCCTCCTGCCCCGCGATACAATTCATATTGCGCCCTGTCGAATTCTTTGTCCGTTGTGGGATAAAAGTAATCATCGATGTGGATGCCCGCGATGTCATAGTTGCGCAGCAGCTCCCGCACGCCATCGTAAATCAGGGCATAGGTCTCCGGGACGGCCGGGTTCCAGAAAAACTGCCCCGCCGCCTTGCGCACCCAGCCGTCGTTTTGGTTCAGGTGCCGCAGCGTGGGGCTTCCGGCGCTCAGTCGCGTGATGTCCGCCGTGCGCGCCGCCCGGAAGGGGTTGATCCACGCATGGACGGAAAGCCCGTGGGCCGCCGCCAGCTCGCAAAGAACGCGCAGCGGGTCATAGCCCGGGTCCATGCCCTGCCTGCCGGTGAGAACCTCCGACCAGGGGTAGTGTTCGCTTGGATAAATGGCGTCCGAAAAGGGCCGCGCGTGGATGAATACCGTGTTGAGACCCAGCGCCTCGCACTGCTTGAACAGCGCCTCGAATTTGCGGGCAAACGCGCCGCTGGTCATGCCTTCGGGCAGCATGAGCTCATAGAAGCTCATCCACACCGCGCGGATCTCCCCGCCGGCCGGCGCGGCCGGAGCGCGTGTTGGGGCGGAAGTATGCGTTGGAGCGCTAGACGGCGCTTGCGGGCGGGCCGGCTTTGATACCAGCCAAAACACCGCGGCAGCGCACAGCACAAACAAAAACGCCGCGACTGTCATTGCTGTGCGCGCACTTCGCATGCCGTTCCCCCTAACTGACGAATAATGTCATCAATATCCCATCCTCAATGGGGCTTTCATACATATCCTTACGGCGGCCAACCTCGCGGTATCCCCTTGCGGCATAGAGCGCGCGGGCAGGGGAGTGCTCGCGCGCCTCCAAATGGATTTTTTCGCAGCCGCGCAGGATCGCCCCGGCCTCGGCCCGGGCCAGCAGCGCGCTGCCGACGCCCCGGCGCTGGTATTTTGGAAACACGGCGACGTCGTCAACGAAGGCCTCGCCGCTGATTTCATCCACGGAAATATAACCGGCAACCTCATCGCCCAGCAGCGCCGTGAGCGTATGCGCGCGGGGTGCTTCCAGCCGCTCGCGCAGGCGTTCTTCGCTGGCGGGGGGACAAAACACCGCCCGCTGCAAGGCTACGAAGGCCGGCAGGTGCTCCTCCCGCGCGGGTACCATCCTGCAAGGGCAGAAAATATCCTTGCGCAGCGAGGGCATTGCCGCGTTCATTTCTTCCGCGCAGGCGCGGTATTCCTCCAATGAGCCGCCGAAGGGGTCGGCGATCCCGCCGCCCAGCACCCTGATTTTTTCATGGGCCGCATGATCCTTGACCCGCATTGCGTGCGCCGCCGAAAGGCAAACAATAAATTCGGCCTGCTCGAGCATCTCAAACGAAACAAGGCGGCTGCGGTGGCCATTGATATTAACATGATATTCTTCGGCAAGCGCCAACATGTGCGCGGCGGCGGGCTGGCCTTCCGCCGCGTAAAGCCCCGCGCTTTCGGTATCCACATGGGCCATACGCGAAAACAGCGCCGCGGCCATGGGGCTGCGGCACGTGTTGCCGGTGCATAAAAACAGAATATTCATGCCGGTTTCTTGCCTCTTGCTTCTTTCCTCTAGAGCATGTAAAGATACACCATCGCGTAATGCATGCCAGTGCCTGCCAGCACAAAAAAGTGGTACGCGGTATGTACATAGGGCAGCTTCAATTTTTTGCCCAAGCCATAGATCACGGCGCCCACGGTGTAGGCGGCCCCGCCGGCAAGCATCAGGATCAAGGCTTCCCTGCGCATGCTGCGCATGAGCATGGGAAACGCGCCCACGACAAACCAGCCCATGATAATATAACAGGCCATGGATAGCTTCGAAAAGCGCTTGAGGTCGATCAGGTTCAGCACGATGCCCGCAATGCCTGTGACCCAAACGCCAAGCAGTACAACGATTCGCGCCGTGCCCTCAAGAATCATGAAACAGAAGGGCGTGTAGCACCCGCCAATCATCAGGAAGATGCTGCAGTGATCCGCGACGCGCAAATACTTTTTCGCGGCACTCACATGCATCCCATGGTACACGCAGGAAACCGTGTAGAGCGCGATGGAAGCGGCGGCGAAGACGATCACGCTTGCCATAGCGGTGGCTCCCCGCGCCTTGAGGACAAGAAAAATCAGCCCCACAATGGACGCCGCCGCGCCAAACCCGTGGGTAATGCTATTGAAGATCTCCTCTCCCAGAGTATATTTCGGCAGCCCATGCTTTTGAATGCGTTCCATCCGCAGCGCGTTTGCTTCATTCATAACAAAAACCTCTTCAATCAAATAGTAATGTTTATTATACAACAAACATAAACGAATACAATGTTGCATTTACAACAAAAATAAAATAAAAAAGTGCTTGCGTTTTCATGGCGGATATGCTATAATACGTTCCAGCAAAGCGCGGGCGTAGTTTAGTGGCAAAACAGCAGCTTCCCAAGCTGCGGTTGCGGGTTCGATTCCCGCCGCCCGCTCCAATGGCTGCGCCGGGGCATTTGCCTTGGCGCAGTTGAATTCTAAGCGCATCTTTTCAAAGTTGGTTCATAAAATTGACAACCGCCAGCAACCTTGACAATCAAGGGAACGGGCGGCTTTTTTCTTGCGCATTGCGCAACCTTCACGAATTATCCCTCTTGATCGGCACCCTCAAAAACAGCCGCCCCAGCGCCTGCGGCCGCAACGGGATCAGCGGGTACCAGTAGCTGTTGCCGGAAAGGGTTTTGGTCACGCTGATGGTCACCAGCAGCAGCGCAAGGCCCGCAGCGGCCCCCCATATGCCGAAGATGGCCGAAAGCACCAGCAGCAGCACCCGCGAAAACGTGAGCGCGTAGCCCAGCTCATGGCTCGGCTGAGCGAAATTCGCGATCGCCACGAAGCTCATCAGCAGCATGACCTCCGGCACCAGGAGCTTCGAGCGCACGGCGAAATCGCCCAGCACCAGCGCGCCGATGACCGCGAAGGAGCTGCTCAGGCTCGAGGGCGTGTTCAGCGACGCCATTTTCAACGCGCCGATGACGATTTCGATCAGCAAAAACTGCAATAATATCGGCAGCTCGACATTCTCCTGGACTTTCAGATAATCCAGCTTGATGGGCAGGATATGCGGGTAAAGGGTCAGCAGGTACCACGCGGGCGCGAGGAAGGTCGTGAGGATGCTCACGATCAGCCGCATCCAGCGCAGGTAGGTGCCCGTGATGGGCAGGAAGCAGTAATCGTTGGTGTCCTGCAAAAAATCGAAGATGCCCGTGGGCAGGACCATCCCCACGGGGGAGTTGTCCATGAGCAGGATGATCTGTCCTTCGGCGATGCAGGCCGCCGCGCAGTCCGGGCGCTCGGTCATGCGGGCCCTGGGGAAGGGGTTCCACCACTGCCGCCGCTTCATGCACTCGGTCAGGCTTTCGACGCCCATGGTGAGGGTGTTGATGCGGATGCCCCGCAGGTTTTGGCGCAGTCGTTCCAGCAGCTTTGGGTCCGCCTTGTCTTCCAAATAGCACAGCGCGATGTCCGTTTTCGAGCGCTCGCCCACCTGGAACAGCTCCATGGTGAGCATGGGGTCCCGGATGTGCCGGCGTATCATCGCCGTATTGCTGACGAGGGTTTCCACAAAGCCCTCCCGCGCGCCGCGCAGCACCCGGTCGTTTTCTGGCTCCGTCACGGCCCGGGCAGGATACGTGCGCGCGTCGACGGCAAGGGCCTCGCCGTAGCCTTCCAGCAGCACGCCCACGCAGCCGGAAAGCACGAAAGTCATAAACGCGTTTTCGTCGCCGACGACCTCCACCTCGCCGAACGCGACGCCGTGTTCGGCGAAATCCCGCGCGCATGCGTAGCCCTCGATGGCCTCCTGCGTCATCAGCAGCATTGTATCCAGCATTTTGTTGAGGATTTCCTCCCGGATCATCCCTTCGATGAAATAGACCCGCGCCTGCTTGCCCTTGAGATACAGCGCCCGGCTGGTGATGTCAAAGCTATGCCCCACCCGCAGCCGCCGCTCGAGCATGTCCCGGTTTTGTTGAAAATCCTGCGTGAGCATAAACAATCCTCCTCCCGCTACACTTTATTATGGTGCAATGGTGGGAGAATTATCAATTTTACGATTTAAATAACGATTTCCCTAGCGCAGCAAGCGCAGATATAAGCATCCTTTTCTTTGAATTTCATTAGATCATCTTCTTTGCCGCAGATTCTGCAATATGGATTTGATCTTTGCAGAACGATTTGCCCGCTGCTGTTAACGCCGATATTCACGGCTGTATCCGGACCCATCTGATATCTTTTTCTAAGTTCCATGGGCAGTACAATCCTGCCCAATTCATCAACTTTTCTGGTTGCGATTAAATACATCTTTGACACCTCCAATGCTCTGCTTGTTACACCTGCAACCAATTATATCATACAGTCTCTGATAAAATCAAGCGCAATGCTTAGGCCCATTAGAAAACTGGAGGATTGCACATGCGGAAGATACTTGCCGATAAAATATTCGGCAAAATCTACAAAAAATGGGGCTTAATAAAGGCCTTATTCCACCCAAACCTGCGCCTCCATATATTCATAGATCGGCTCCAGGCCGGAAAGCAGGGCGTCCACGCCGCCGTGCTGTTCCAGCAATCGCTCCAGCGAGTCTCTCATAAAAGGCCCGCGCCGGGCGGGGTGATCATGCAAAGCGGTGCTGTCGCCGAATGTAAAGCTGAGCTGGCCAGGATCAATGCTATTTAACGGGATGGCAATTGTTTTTGCTTCATCAAAGTTTTGATGGAGGTTTTTGATGGGGTCGCTGCCTTGCAGCGCGAAATAAATGGGGTGCCGGGTTTCCGGCTTCCCGCCGATGGCGATGAATTCTTCATATAATCGGCTTTCAGCTGCTTGCCTGCGCGCCCAATACCATTCCCAGCGTTCCGGATGAAAGCGCTTATAGGCGACGCAGGGGTGCCGCTCGTGCAGCGATTTCGCCAGCGCGAAGGCCTCTTCCTTGGGCAGCCGCGATATGCTGCGAAAAGGCGTGCAGTTGGCGTGATAATAATGCACGAGCTGCAAATCATTCATGGCGTTTCCTCAATCGAAAGGCTCGGCGCGGCGTTGCAGCCAAGCCCCGCGATATGCCCGGCCCGAAATTCATAATACGCCTGCGCGGCGACCATGGCGGCATTGTCGCCGCAGTAAGCCAGGCCGGGCACATGAAGCGTCAGCCCCAGCTTTTCGCAGCGGGCTTTCATCTCGGCCCGCAGCACGCTGTTGGCGCATACCCCGCCGGCCAGGGCAAGTGTTTGGTATCCCAAATCGGCGGCGGCGCACAAAAAATTCCGGCACAGGTAATCCGCCACAGCGAACTGAAATGACGCCGCGAAATCAGGATTTGAGAGTGAGGATTCAGGGTTCAGGGATCGCAGTTGATTCATCGCGGCTGTTTTCAATCCGGAAAAGCTGAAATCATAGGGATTGCCCGGGACTTTGGGCCGGGGAAATTTATAGGCGTTCGGATTGCCGCCGCGCCCCAGGTGATCCAAATGCGGGCCGCCAGGGTAAGGGAGCCCCAGCAGGCGGGCGGTTTTGTCCAGGGCCTCGCCGGCGGCGTCGTCGCGCGTGCGGCCAACCACCCGGAACGTTGTGTAATCCAACACCTCCACAATATGCGTATGCCCACCGGAGACGATCAGGCACAAATATGGCGGGGCAAGCTCGCTGTTCAAATAATTCGCCGCCGCGTGCGCCCGCAGATGGTGCACGGCAACCAGGGGCTTGCCATTGGCATACGCCAGGCCCTTGGCGTAATTCAGACCCACCAGCAGCGCGCCCACAAGCCCGGGCGCCGCGGTGGCGGCAACGGCGTCGATTTCCCGCAGGGAAACGCCTGCGGCCTCCAAAGCCTCCCGAACCACGGCGCAAATGGCCTCCGCGTGCATGCGGGAGGCGATCTCCGGCACCACGCCGCCATAAATTTTGTGCGCTTCGATCTGGCTGGCGACGGCGTTGGAAAGCGCCCGCCTGCCGTCTTCCACAACGGCGGCGGCGGTTTCGTCGCAGGAGGATTCGATGGCCAAAATGCGCATGGGCGGTTCCTTTCGGGAAATAACGTCATATTCCAAATAACTTGAGTGCGACTAAAAACAGCCCGCAGCATCGCCGCGAGCCGTTATGTTGTTGCCCCCGCTACATGCCGCCATACCACAGCATGTTAAACCAAGGCATCCACAGCCAGCCAAACAGGAAGTGTACCACGAACCTGTGGAAGCCAACCCGGAACCACTGCCATGTCGTGTACTCATCGCTTTCGATCCAGTTGGGCGCAGCGGCGGAAGCGCCCACCGCACAAATGCTCATCAACAGACCCAAAATCAATAGCACGCAAAGAAACCGCTTCATAACTATACCTCCTATTTTAAATTTAGGTAGTGTCTTAATCATATCACATCAGAGAAAAAAATAAAAGTGTTAATTTACAATTCATATAAAAGCACAAATATGTTAATAAATTTATGTATATTAATATGCAACATAACGAATTTGCGCACAGCCGCGCGATATTTTTTCTTGACACGCGCGGCTGGATACTGTATAATACCAGAAGATGCGGAAGAGTATCGAAGTGGTCATAACGGGCCGCACTCGAAATGCGGTAGTCCGCAAGGGCTCGTGGGTTCGAATCCCACCTCTTCCGCCACTTTTTCTGGGACAAGCTCTATAATGGAGCTTGTCTTTATTGTCTAAATCTCTTGACAAACCGTCGACGCCATGCTATGTTAGAAGGGGAGGGAAGAGTTTCTTCCTATCCCAAATAAAGGGGTTACTCAAAATGACAACCCAGGCATATCGCACCGACCCAATTGGCTGCACGCGCAAAAAATTTGGCCATTCGTTATCCTTCCTCCCGGCGTCACAGAATACCACCGCCATGGCGAAAACCCTGAACTACTCAGGCCAGTGCCTGAACCCGTTGATGTT
>Ga0123353_10011985_pt1 | contig 12270 bp, 12 predicted proteins | sample TergutLab28metaG_3_FD_92763 | JGI IMG/M metagenome (GOLD analysis project Ga0123353, IMG submission 92763) | Labiotermes labralis P3 segment gut microbial communities from Petit-Saut dam, French Guiana - Lab288 P3 | ecosystem: Host-associated > Arthropoda: Insects > Digestive system > Gut ... | reverse complement strand
CAGCAGCATTGGCCGAAACATGTAGTTGATAAGTTATGTACACCTGATAATACAGTTGTGTTATGACTGCTTTATAGCTGCAGTAGTTACAGTAGCAGCTGTAGTTACAGTTTTGTGTTCTGATGATAGATTTGGTTGACACCAGAAACATGTAGAGTAACCCTGCAGAATAATAAATAGACTGCTTTGTGTTGCATCTCGTTGGACACCTATTAATATATGATACTTTCTTGCTCCCAGGAATGTGGTCAATTTTTTTAAAAATAAATACTTGGACTGTGTTGGAATGTTGGCTATCGTGTTGCGATCTATCGATAGTCATGAATAACGAGCTCAAGGTTATGTCATATTATGAAATTTCGACCCTGACGCAATTACTTACTCCGATACTTCGCTATATCGACAGCACTCTGACAAGGATTTTGTTCATAACTCATAAGGTGACGTGATGTGTAGGTATATTTTCCTTCTTTTTATAGGCCACGAAGTCTCTTAGGTTGAGTAGAGGTATAGCTTTACTCTTTATAGGACCCCAGCACTAGATGGTTGTGGGAGGTCAGCCCCACGCCCCCGCCTCTACCCGCGGGAACGAACCGGTACCCATTTTACAGGAGGCTGGGTGGGCCCCAGGGCCGGTCTGGACGGGCGGAAAATCTCTTCCCCACCGGGATTCGATCCCAGACCGTCCAGCCCTTATTCAGTGGCTATACCGACTGAGCTACCCGACCTCTGACGTGATGTGTTATGGGTAAAATAATTGGATGTCGATATTATATCAGCTTATTTATACACCGCTAATGTTTTTGATTGCAAGAAATTGATTTTTCGAGATTTTCTTGCTGTAAAATAAATCTCCCTTACCAATAGTGCGAAGAGACGTTTTAATTCGCTATTAGAAGTAAATAAATATTTGACAAGCAGTGACTTCTGTGTGATACACAAGACAGGCAGTGTACGTATAACATAAGATAAAGGAGCGTATTTGTAACCAGTGTTGTGGAAAAGCATTAATTATAACAGATTCTGAATGTGTGTTTTTAGCCTTAGACATCCTGCATGTGATGCGCATGCGCCGTGTCATATTATCATCTGTGTCCTGTCTGGCTGTACCATAATTTACACATTTTCTCATGAAAGGCCAAGTTTTCGGAAAACAAAATTTATTGAAAAAAAATGCGTGATTTGTTATTAAATATCTCTGAAATATTTCTCATTCTGAGGAAAATTCATCGAGGTGCTACCACAAATGCACACAGTTGCTCATATAAGGTGCCCGTTATTCTTGTCAGAATGTCAATACAGTTTTAGTGTTATCGATTTATTTTCGGAAAATACTCATTCAAATTTTGACGTTTTGCTGACCGTGCATCTCAAATTTATCTCAGTATTTAACCAACTTGATGCACAAAATTTGTTTCACAATAAGTTTTATTTCATGCCTCTACGTGTTTCGAGCACATGTGCTCATCATCAGGAGGTCAAAATTGCATTACACAGCCTCTGGTATCATCACACCTATAGGTTTGATGATACCAGAGGCTGTGTAATGCACTTTTGACCTCCTGATGATGAGCACATGTGCTCGAAACACGTAGAGGCATGAAATAAAACTTATTGTGAAACAAATTTTGTGCATCAATTTGGTTAAATACTGAGATAAACATCTCTTGTCCTTTTTCTTTTTTGCTGGTTTGTTTACAATGTGCCTTATTTCCGTCTTTTATCAGTCCCTTCTACCAATCATTTGACATGGGAGTTCAAATCGGATTACACAAACACACACACACAATCATACACACACACATAATTTTAAACAGCTTATAAAGAAACGCGTGAGTACAAACCATTAAATTTAAACAACATTAAAGTCTATAAAGTTTATTTTCCGCCATATTCCACTTGGCAACTACATAACGCAGCAAAAACAAATTCCTCTCATCTATAACCAGAGTGACATCGTGTGATTACCCTTACAAGAAGCATTTTACGAAATTCTTGTTTTACTAGACTTTGGTATACACTGAGGAACTGCCAGAGAAACGTGTATGTGCGTAGAGAAGAAAACCAACTAGATGCTACTGAATGATTTATGTGTAATGCCTTAGTTGCTGGTGATTGGCGGTCAAGTGCACCTGACCGCCGACCACCAGCAACCAAGGCATCACACACCATATGCGGTAATAACACAAATATAGTCTCGAGCTCCTGATGATGGGCATATACGTGCCCGAAACCCGAAACATGTTGAGCAGATTATAAGTGCAATACAGCATTCAGTGGCGTCTAGTTGGTTTTCTTCTCTACGCTTATGCAACGATGAACGGACAAACATATTAAAAAACGTGCAAGTGTTTAAAAAACGTACTGTAATGGAGTATAACATTCACCAGGGTCGTTGCATGGAAGTCGTACTGTACCTAGTTTGAGTTATGAAATGATTTGTGAGACCAACATAATGCAACAATTATGATTTTTAATCAAACTCAACATTTTTCGCGGACCATTATGCCCATCTTCAGGACAGCAAGGACGTGTATAACTACATATGGTTTTCAGCACTGAATGAGCTGGCTGGAGTCTTGGGAGGCCGGGAGGCAGGACGTGTGCACAGTGTAAGGGCTGTTATTCGACTAACAATAACAGCCCTTACACTGTGCACACAACCTGCCTCCCGGCTTCCCAAGACTCCAGCCAGCACATTAAGTGCTGAAAACCACATGCAGTTATATACGGCCTTGCGCTCCTGAAGATGGGCACAACGGTGCCCGAAACATGTTGACCTAATGGTTTATCAATAAATCACAATTGTTGCATCAAGTTGGTCCCACAAATCATTTCATATTAAGGATGCACGGTCACACGAACATCAAAAGTAGTTTGAGTTACTTTGGTATAGGCTCTTAAATATATACATCTGAAAGCAAGGTAAAGCAAACCCTTTACAGGCCTGGACAGGCCCTAAAGGTTCCAGAAGGCTGAGGCTCCCAGATTTCAAGACAATCGGCACATGAAGGTGGTAAGGTTGTCAGCCCTAAGCACCGGCCGCTTTTAACCCCCAGGAAATATTCCTGGTACTCATTTTTACTAGCGACTGAGTCAACCCCAGGGCAATAGTGTGGCCGGAAGGATTATGTCAACGAAAAATTCCAATGACACCATCGGGAATAGAACCCGTGACCTTCCGGTTTGTAGGGCAGTGTCTCAACCAACTGCCCCAACTCGTGTCCCCTACATTCTTCTAACGCTTACTTTAATTCCGTATACATTGCAGTTCTTCGCTGTCATTAAACACTGTCACCACTACAAGCACTGTCCAGGCATGATTTCAATCTTCAGGTTTCAGTGCAGATAATGATTTATCAGTGATACTAGTTTTTGACGTAAGCGTTGTAGGTGGCTTACGATTACTGTTCTAGAGACGCCCGTTACGGATCTCCAGCCGAATAACCTTTATCACGAGATCTTTCTTTTTCTCGTTCATTCTAGGTAAATGTTAAGGTAATAAAATAGACCTTGAGATCACAACTGTTTCCTGTCATACAGTTTCAAAATTAGTATGTACTGATCGACCCAAAATTCGAAACAATACATTCATATATACTCGCAGTATTATTAAACGAAACCAGAAGTAATTCAACACCGCCAATCTTGAGGTTCTTTTCTTGGCTTCATATACGTTCTATAGGCTAATGTTGACATAAAACTATCTTATTAGAGGCCTGGAGACCCCCTTAGGGATCCGGGAGGTTGAGGTCACCAGACTTTCTAGACAATCAGCACTTTAAGATGGTAAGGCTGTTAGCCTTACGCACCGGCCGCCTTTACCCCCAAGAGATATCCCTCGTACTCAGTTCTACTACAGGCAATGTTGGCATAACACCTACAAAATTCCATTTCCACCCTCAACTCCATTCGACGCCACACATATTCTGTATTTTTTGCACCATCAAGATATGATAGGAGGATTAATCATAGTTTCCTGGCTATGTTAAACTTCTATGGGATAACTTTTCCAGGCATTGTCTTACGTCAGAGTTGTAAAGCTACAAATCGCTGAGTGAGACGTCACACACTGTTCCTGGTATCTCACTTTGTCAAAGCGTCTCCTCTCTAGACAGCAAATGCTGTTTTTATCTGTCACTGAAGCCTCTCTCAACGAATGTTCACGATGTAGTACTTCTCATAACGTTGATAACATTGGATTCCTCTCATATATATATATATATATCATAACACAAAACAGAGGGTGAAGTGAACACAATAAATTGAGTTTAGTGCAAGATAGTTACGTTCAACTCTCTAGGTGATTACGTCACCATGCCTCAATTTTTCGACAACTTCCATCTGGATGCCCCGACAGCTCAGTCGGCCTCGTAAAATGACATACACGGAATCTTGCATCAAATATTGCGTTATTTATAATTATACAGTGGAAGATACAAGGTTTTGACTGTTCAGGTTGAAGGAATAGAAGTGATGACACAGAGCTGTACACCATTTGTTTTTTAAATTACAAGTATATCTCAACAGGCCACAACGCATTTTTAAAGGAAGGGCTAACATAAATGCAGAATTTGGAGGTACTGATGGTCAGTCTTGTTATCCAATCTCCAAACGAGTGAACGTAGGCCTATATTATTACCATTTTATTCAGGTCTACGTTGAAAATCCTTGCCAGGAATTAATTTCCTTTTTACTGACCCGACAAAAACCCTGCATCTGAATTCTTTCCATGGCGTTACAGTCCCTAGTAGGCTAGGACATCCTCATTGTCGGGGCTTCACGATCACACACATATGCCACACTCGGTAAGACTCCTCCAGACGAGTGATCAGCCCGACTCATACCGCAACCTGACAATAGACAATACTGACAAAAGACAGATTTCCAGGCCCCCGGCGGGATTCAAACCCGCAATCTCAGCAAGCGAACGACCGCAGACACACTCCTTAGACCGCGCGGCCACTGGGATCAGCCCTGCTTCTGTATACCTCAAATCAGACCTCGTCGCTCCTCGCATCTTCGGCTGATCATTCAAAACCTACGCACACCGGTTACAACACACAGCAAACTAATTTCTGAAATATTGTGAGATTTCAGCCTTCCGCCACAGTGTTAAGGTGTAAACGAGATCTTCACTCTTCAGGGATATTACGCAGCGTAGATTCGTTGTTAGTTATCGACGTTTCGCGACAGCCCATCGGTCCCAGTCTTCTAGGGCCAAGACCTTCTTGACCCTTGAAATGGGAACGAAATGCAGTCGCGAAACGTGGAACCTACCAATCTACGCTGCATAATACCCCTGAAGAGCAGTTATATACTCAACAAAATGCGAAAATAAAGAAAAATTGTCCCAGTTATTAACTTAGTACAACGCTATTAAGACTAAAGCAAAAGTTGAGGCACAGCTCCAGGTGTTCTTTGCCTCGGCACTGGATGGGAGCGGTCAGTTGAACATGCAGGCCGCTTTATGCTCCTTATGTGATTATATAGGGAACAGAGAGCAACAACCGGTATGTTCGTTACACTGCATAGCAGGAGAAGCAGACTGGGATTACAAGCTTGAAAATAGGTTTCATACAAAGTCTTGTACCTTGTTTAGAAACTCCTTTTCAAAGCATAAATAGGCTTCATGTTTTAGCATTGTTTTAAATTTGTATGAAAGGCGTATGAAGTTCCCAATTAGAAAGGATAATACATAGAAACTTGAAAATTATACTTCATTCTCAGAGGCAAATGTAATGGCAAACCCCGCAAGTCATATTTGTGAATTTTGGCTCACCATTGTAAGATTATCTTGTCTGATATTAAATTTTCCAGCAAGAACAATGAAAATAAAATAAACGGGAGAGAAATTATTTAATTAAAAGATCTTAATTTCAGTTAAATTAAAGACAGTAGTCAAAAAATAATCGTTGCTCACAAATTATATTTTTCTAATTTTGCAATATGGCCCCTTGTTGTTACTAAACTCCCTGAGGATGGCACCTTGTTGTCGAAACATGTAGGAATTGGCGCTTATATGCAGTGCGTTTTGTGATTTATGGTTTATTGTATTTACGTAGTGCATTCTGTTGGTTAATATATTGAAATGTATCTGCTATTTGTTGGTGTTTCAGAATGTTGCAGAATGAACTTATCTGTCTTCTTTTTGCATCTCACTGCCTGCTGTAGAAAAAAAAACAATGCTCTCTGAGCTCTACCTACAGTCGCAGAAATTCAAAGTAACAGTGATCTCACTCACCGTAAAAGTTTGGATTCTCATCGCTGGTAAGTTACAAATTTTGAATCCGTTTCGCTTACTTGGCTCTGTGCCCCTTGGCATTATCACTCTTAATTCGGGAGGAAGATAAATCAAACGCGGCTTGTTTTCGCTGACGTCATGTAACCTACATACTTCTGCAGTGTTTTTGAATTTTGTGAATTATCATATCACAATTTATTATTCATTTTATTGTTATAGCCATGTAGGAGATCTGAAAATCGACGTCACGCACACTTAAACAACAACTGTGTACTGTTAAAAATAAGTAACAAAAAATAATTTTACGCAATTCCAAAAATTTTTATCTTGCTGTTTATATAAACCGGATCCATTGACATATTTTAAAGCTTACTCTCTCCCATTTTGACGTCTTTACGAGATTCGAACTGTGGTGCTTGATGGGCTGCGTGTTCAATATTGGAATGTTTAGGGATTTTAATTTCAGATTCGACGTCTTTTTCGAAACAATTTCTAAGAAACATCATTTTTTCAAAAATCTATAATATCGGTATTCTATAACCCACGTGAAGAATGCGCCTATAATACGTCATAAAAACTTCAAAGGAGAGGCGCTTTGCCCAAGAATCTTGGTATGAGGACTTGCTTTTTTACGTAAGGAAACAAGGGAGCTTGGAGACCCAACTATTTGTGTTGTACTAAAGGAGAAGTATTTGTTTTTTTTTGTTGTCTTGTAGTTGTTGTTGTTGTTGCTGTTGTTATTGTTGTTCAGAACACAAACTTTCACAACGATAATTTTCATAATTATTACTCTTGATCAGATATTACAAGATTGTTCAAATTAAAGATGATGATGATGATGATGTACATAGGATACGTAGCACGCATGGAGCAGATGCCTATAAAATTTAGTCGGAAACCGTAATACGATATTATTAAGTGAACCTTTACAAAGAAAGGCTAAGTGTGCAAGACTTGATTCCGTTGGTTCGGTTGTTGTCCAGGAGTCGGCATTGCATGTCCGAAATTTCCATCTCTCTTGATTTGAATACCCTGGTTATTATCAATGTCTTAATCATGTGATCTTCGCCGATTTCTTGTCACATACTTCCTCGCATATCCAAATACTCTTCTCGGTCAGCTACCCAAAACCCCTCTGCCTGTTCTACTCCTTGCATGTCCGAACCTAACCTTCAACCCGAGAGAGATAATTGAATAAAACTATACATTTTACTTTAAATTTCATGTTCTTAGATAAGTGTTTGAGGGCAAATATGTCGGCGATTAACTCTTGTAAGCAATCATCTAATTTAAGCTGCTCGTAATTACTCCACAAATGAAATTTTGATTTGTTCGTCTTACTCCTACCCAATGAAGTATCTGAACCAATGACAAGAAGTCCCAAAAATCGCCAAAAAAGAGACATGCCTTCCTTTTATCCAGTTTATAAGAGGACAGAACCTTCGGCTCCGTGACTTTATGGTTCACTGAGTTTGCTCCAAAGGAAGGCAGACAGAATCCTAATGTGACAAGCTCTTTTATGTCGTTATGTCATGTACAGAAGGTTTCACAACCAACCGACATCTTTTCTTTTGAAGATGACATAACACAGTCCTCTCTTCCTTTCAACCGTAAACAGCGCAACATAATCTGTCACAATCGTTTACGTAAGTTACGTATCGCTACGGTGTCTCAGACGACAGACCTGCTAGGGTCTGTAATTTCAGCCAAATTTCATACCTACATCAGAAATACTCGGAAAGCTTTGAAATGTGGAGCTGAAGAAGGATGGAGAAGACCCCTTGGCCCGATAGTGTGAGAAATTAAGTTGAGTCAGTGAGGAGAGTGAACCAGCTTGTTTCAGGTTCGATCCCGGAAACCGGTTTCCCTGAGATGTAAGGGTTTTCTTTAAAATCTCATATTAAATTTCTATAAAGGTTCGCATCGGCAAGTCATCGTCCGTTCTGTTCACTCTGCCAATTCCTGCTTTCAGCCCTCCGCGTAACATCCCTTCTTGCAGGTAGGCGGCTCGAGAAGGAAGGGTGTGTAGTTAGGTGACAGAATGGATATCGGCTGGCCAACAGAGCAACTTAAGTTTGTGGCGCGGCGCATTCTAGCCAGTTAGCTTGAACCCTGAAGTCAGGCGATACCGGCCTGACTTGGAACTTTGGCAAAGCGTGATCAAAAGAAGACAAGTAAACGTTAACCAAGCGAATCTTTAGGGAGTGTCAAGGCAGCGTAGAGGAGGTAAGTGCGTGTGCTCTGGTGGAACATCAAGTGACTCAACTACAATAAAAGAAGCTGCTTTCTCTTCCTTCGATTTGACGTATCTACTGTGTTGTCTCCAACCCCCTCCCTCCCGATATTCCCTGGTGATAAAGGAGGACAACTAGAAGGCCGGGTGCAAGAGGAATATCCTACAAACAATAAAAAGAGGGAAGGCTAACTGGATTGGCCAATCTTGCGTAGGAACTGCCTTCTATAACACGTTACTGAAGGAAATATAGAGGGAAGGACAGAAGTGACGGGAAGAGGAGGAAGAAGACGTAGGCAGCTATTGGATGAAATTAAGGATAGGAGAGGATACTGCAAATTGAGGGAGAAAGCACTAGATAACACTGCGGAGAGGTCGCTTTTGAAGCGGTTGTGGAACTGTCGTCAGACAGACAACAGGATGATGATGATGATGATGATGATGACGACGTTACACCTACATGCCGTCTCTAGATAGTAACTTTCTGTTTCAAATAAGTAAGCTTAACTTTCTACACTCATTTGACACCAATTTATTTCCACGGCATTTAAATTCACGTTCCTATGACCTTTTAACAACCGTGGTAAGACTATTCATTTCGCACTTTCCACTAAAAATGTAATATCAACACGAGGAATAATTACGGCTTAACAACAATACTTTCAGAAAAAGGAAATTTCGAAAGACAAAAAAATGTGGCCGACACCAGCTAGCGTGCGATTTGTTGGGATTACGCGTTCGAATCCCGCCGGAGGTATGGTTGTCAATCTCTTGAGAGTGTTGTGTGATGAGGTATAAGTTTTTACAACGTGATCTTAACTCGCCCGGAGGAGCCATAACGAGTGTGGCATGTTTAATTGAGTGTAATCTGGAAACCCCAACAATGAAGATGCTTAGACCCATTACAGCTGTCGAGGCATGACAAAAAAAAATATAAGTTAATATATTCATTTGGAGTCCTACAGTCCCACCCCTCTGTGGGAGGAACGAAGTGTCCCTTGACAAAGAGAGTGCAGACAGTTTAAATAGTCCAAGCACACTAACTCTTCAGTCACAAGGAAATTACAAGTTAATTTTGGGAAATGCTTGCTACAAGTGAGATCAAGTACCTCCTACATTAGAACATAAAACGTCTGGTGGTAACAATGTTGTACCACATTCAGTTATGATTAAAGTACCACTTTTTCGCAGTGTGTACCATTTATCACACTCATTCAAAAATATCTTTTCCCTAAATGTCATGGCATTTTTAGAATGAAAACACAGGCAGTTTTCGATGTGGCAGGATCTGAGTCTTCAAATGGAGTCCATATGAATATCAAGTTTAGGAAGGTTAAAACGTCCTTTTGTGTAAAACATTTTGACTCTGAATAAATTAATAAAAAAAAAAAAGAATACACCGTGGACGAAAATTTGTGACTGAAATTTGTGTTCCGGCATGCATTACAGTAAAGTAAAATTGCCAAGAGAAAGTCTGTTGAGCGAAGTTCAGTGCCCATAAATGACTGCAGTTGTATCAAACTTCCAGTCACAGAGGAAAATAGCAGAGGGCCGTTCCGAAGAAGTGGTTCTAAATTTCTAACAATTGTAGCACGATGTTCCTAAATATACGACAGAGAAGAATATTTTCTAAACTGCGAGTGAGAACGAAAAACGTTCAGTCTTACTCGTATGTTCAGTATACAAAGGGGCATTGCCAAGTTTCTATTCTAGGCCATAAGTTGTCTAAAACATCTTCACAACATTTCACCCTTTTAAATGTACAAGACGAGTGAACACAAGAAAACTCCTTACACGAAGGTAAGTCAAATGAAAACCTTAAATATATTTTTTTATTTTTTATCATGGGTGATATGGTGTGCTGATCCATGACTCACATCCAGATGTGCGGCTATTTCATTCACTGTTACGCTGCGATTTTCTTTCACGTTGGCTACAGTTGCTGCCATGGCCTCTGGTGTCAGTCACTACTCGGAGTGCCTGACCAGGTCGAGGAGAGGCTGTTACAGAACTAATGCCGTTCATGAACTTCCTAGCCCACTCGTACACTTGCTGTAGTGACAGATATGCATCGCCATACTCAACCTTCATTCGTCGATGAATTTCTATGGGTTTAACCCCTTCACTACTTAAAAAATGAATGACAGAACGCTGTTCTTCTTTGGTGCATGTTGCAGGCGGGGCCGCCAGCTTTACACTACAACTGCGCCGTCGTGTTGTTTTCCTGCATCGTACTGCCACCTGTCGGCCACTATTCAAACCATGAGTATCATTGTTGCCAACTCACAAGAAAATCGAGCTGTTTCGAATTTTTATCGCATTTTAAATTTTTTTATTTGACTCTTCCTCGTATTTAAACCAAAACATGTAGGCATGTTTAAAATGCGACCCTACTGAGCTACTTACGAATATATTCAGTATACTCTAAAAATTAATCTAATTTTTTAAGAAACATGTATTCTGGGTGATTACGTTGTGTAAGTGTTCAAAAATTTAACACCGTCTCTAACCCACGCAGTTCATCGTAACACGCAACATTTAACAAAACTTCGATCTCACGCAACATCTATATCAGAATTTGAAAAACTCGCAATATATTTTTGATCGCCTGCACCCCTACTTAATAGAGAGCTCACTTATAACGTTATAAATTTCAAGAGAACGGGTGGCTGGGCAGACTGTGACTGTGAAGGAATAACACCATTCGGTCCATAACAACTGAACTTCTGGATTGAGAGAGAATTACACCATTCGTTACATTAACAATAACATTTCTTGCCTGAGACGTAAAACCACCATTCGGTGAAACACCATGAAATTTCGCACGATGACAAATCTTCCAAAAACTTTGCATTCTTTTCTCCAAAAGATAACAAATAGTATGACTCTTTTAGGCGTGTTCACAAAATTGCGAAAAGCGACTATTCGCTTCGTCATGCCTGTCTGTCTGCCCGTCTGTCTGTCGGTCTGCCTGTCAGTCCTTCCGTCCGCTTGCAACAACTCGGCTCCCAGTGGACGGATTTTCATGAAATTTGATATTTGAGTATTTTTCGAAACACTGACAAGAAGAGTAATTTTTCATTAAAATCTGACAAGTTTAACGGGTACTTTACATAAAGACCTATGTAAATTTATGATCATATATTGCTCAGTTCTTCTTAGAATAAGAAATTTTTCTGGCGAATATTGCAGAGAAAATCAAAACACATAATTTATGTTCAATAACTTTTTTCCCGAAAATGTGCAGTGTATGAGATAACATGAAAAAATATGGCAGAGAGACACGTGCTACAGCTAAGAATATGGCTCGTGCACTTTGCATGCTGAGCAACTACGGCTAAAGACACATATTCAGAATATTTAATACTTATTGCTTGTCCACGGAAAAGTGTAACGCGAACGCACCTACATGTTACTTTTCGACGTATACGGCCTGCCTTGTTTGAAACTGGTTTAGGAAAGACATATTGTATTGTATTGTCCAGCCATACTGACAAGGCTACAGATATCATTATAATATGCTGCATGACCAGTAGCGTATTGAATTAGGAATCTACAGGGCAATTGCGACTTTTCAGCGCCTCTTTTGTGTGTTATATTCTTAGAGTACTGTTTTAATTTGACTTACAAACGTTAAGATTCCTAAAATCGAGGCCCAATTCATACGTACAATAATACAAACAGCCAACTAGATGAAACAATAATAATTTTGTTAATAATTTCAATCAGCTCAACATGTTTCGGGGGATAGTTTCGCCCATCCTCAGGAGCACTAGACTGTGTTTACAGCTTG
>Ga0123353_10011983_pt1 | contig 12270 bp, 8 predicted proteins | sample TergutLab28metaG_3_FD_92763 | JGI IMG/M metagenome (GOLD analysis project Ga0123353, IMG submission 92763) | Labiotermes labralis P3 segment gut microbial communities from Petit-Saut dam, French Guiana - Lab288 P3 | ecosystem: Host-associated > Arthropoda: Insects > Digestive system > Gut ... | reverse complement strand
TGGGGTTACTTGCCCACAGCAACATGCAGGAAGTTTGTTTGATACACTATATAAATGGTATTTTGAGGACAAAGTTCCCCCTAGACTTGGAACATGCAGAACCTCACTATAAGTTTTTTACATTATTCAATAGTACTAATACTGCATGGCTTTTGTCTTTATGTTATTTGAGTTAGTTGCACCTCCCAACATTTCCCTTGGTTATTATTGCATTATTATTGTGTCAGATTGCACATATACACTAAAAATAAACAAGGTGATGCATTGTGACCCTTACGAAAGTAAACCATGACAGGTGTTAAATGTTTATCTGCAATGGTGATTGCCAGTTCAAACAATTTTTAAAACAGTATACATTACTATACAGGCAGCCTTAAACAGCAATGTTCCATTACAAGATGAAGGCATTATAACTGTTATGTTCCTAGTGAATGGAAAGAAGTATATACACATTTGGTTTGTTTCTATCTATGACTCACTTGATAGAGGTGACACCTGCAGTGTGCTGGTGACTTGGGATGCTGCATACAAAGCACTGTGCTGTCATAACATCATACAGCCTGATAACAGGGTGTGAGGTCCCCACCACCAAGTAGTCTCCAGTAGGGTGGAATGACATGCAACGGATTTGGTCTGCATCCTGCCACATAAAGCAAGCACATGGATTGGTTTCATATCAATAGACAATAATGGAACTATGTGCTGATGGCAAGATCCTAGAATGAGAAATCACCACTAGACACTATTATGAACCAACCAAAGTATGACTATTTCATCAACGAGATATATTTTAATACTATCTTCTTATTACCATCCCACATTTACTTGGTTAATGTGGTCTTCTATGATGTGATGTGATGTCATTTGGTAGACAGCTAATTAAATACTGGACGAATCTACTGATTCCATGTACAGGGTAGACGGGCAAAGTTTCTCTGAAATAACATTATCCATCTACCAACTCACATGGCATCACATTTCATAAGACCATGATATGAAAACTCACCATTGTGTAAACCTCATACATCAAAATGCCGAAGATGTCAGCTTATCTTTCTATAGATCCACCAATTACTCATATCTACCAAGCAACCGGAAAAGTTGTCAGCGCTAGCCAGTGCAAGCTACACAAACAGAAAACTGCTATGCTGGATGGCACAGTGTGAGTGGTACCAACATTAGTCATAGTCTGCATCAGCAACAAAAGGCTTTATTGTTTAGTACTAATGTTATCCTTAGCCTGTAATCACCACAAAGAACTCACAGTAATGGTCCTGAATGCCTTCTTCACTGATGTCTTGCTGTAGTCAAACAGCTTGATTGTGAAATCTCGACTACCAGACACCAGAATGGGCTCACGTGGATGGAACTCAAGACATGTCACTTCCTCAAGATGATCATAGAGTGTGCGGATCACAGGATGACCTTGAGAGTCTCCAGATGGGTCCAAACCATCAGGTGCAGACTTTGCCAACATCCTGTCTACATCCAGAATCTGTTAAGACAGGAGGAGTGTGCTCAGATGCCATAGCAGGCAAAAAACTGGTGTAAGTCTATGCCATACTAACCAACTGCAATGAAAAATTTGTTCAGAATATAGGCACATGAAGTGTAATCAGAAAACTTCTAGATGGCAACAAGATGACACTACTGCCTTTGGTACAAACTTCATCTGCTAGTTGGAGGTACAGTAAATCAATGCAGTTATTTGCTGTTCATATAAAAGTTACAGCATGTAACATCATGAAGTAAGGCCTTGTGAAGTGTGTTTATGTGTTCTACCCTCTCCAATTTCTGTCCCTTCAGAAAATGGCAGACTGAAAAATAATGTGTATGCATAATGCTCCACTTCAAAACAGACCAAACTGCTGGAGAAATCTTCCAGACATTAAAGAAACAAAGGGACAGCCTTCTCAGGGGAAAAGCCCATCATGCCCACGCCCAACAAAGACAAGACAAGTCTGTCCCAGTGTGAAGTGCATGTTGATCATATTTTCTAATATGAATTTAACTGTGAGTCACAACTGGTTTCACAATTTGATCCACGGGGACAAACTGCCAGCCAACATTTCTATGCAAGAATTATACAGCACCTATAGGAAGATGTGCAGCAAAACGACACTAGTGGCACCATACAGTTGGTTTCTTCACCATGACAGTGTTTCTACCCACTCTTCTGTCCGTGCAGGAACTTCTGGTCTATATCAACACGACTGTTGTCCCATGCTCTCTGTACTCCCCACACCCAGCACTTGTGTAGCTCTGAAGAGGAGACATTAGTATACGTTTCCAACAGTGGCGCAGTTGCTGGGCTCACTGTATGAAGTTGCTAGGGCATTGTTTTGAAGGGGACAGTATGAAATAGCATGGAATAGCAATCAAATATTGTTATCATGGAAAACAATATATTGTCACAAACTTTCTGACGACACTGTGCAAAATTAAGTTGTGGTTCCATCATCAAGACTCACAGTTCTATCATGATGGATGTACGAAACTGCGTGAACGTTGACAAAAGTGTGTAGAATGTCAAGGTACTTGTGTGGAGAAATAAATGCACAAAGTTCATGAACATTACATGTTTTTTTTTTTATCCAAATATGCATAACCATTTCAACAAAACAAATTATGAGGCATTACTTTTCACCATACCCTCATAATACAGCACATGCAGGACTAGAAATTTAGAAAATAACAAAGAAGACCTGAGGAGTTCTGCTTGGAACTTCTACTTTTAAATAGCTGTTTCAATGCACACCACCTATGCCACTAAATTCTTGTCTTATAACCATAACAACAAATATTCATGAACAGCAAAAGCAAGAACTATCCTCAAAATAAGATACTTACCTTGATGGATGCATCAACACTTCCAGTAGCTATAAGCTGCCCATCGACACTGAATGCCCCCGCACGGCAGTTGCCCTTGTGAGATGTCACATATGCTGTCTCATAAAGGGCTGGTTCAGGTGCTGTGGTCTGCACATCAGTTTCAAACTCCAGGTCTAAATATATAAGTACCAAATAAGTTTATATCTCGAATGTCAAACAGCCAATAGATGATGGTGTATTGTGGCATATACGTTCACATATGAGGTTTGGCCTTCTTACATTTAGAAGAACTCATCATAGCATAGCAAATGCTGAATTTTAAGGAAACACTGTAGCTTTACCAACAACTCATGCCACAACAGTAAAAACAACCTGTAGCTATTTCAGGATCTAGACGATTCAACATCACTCATTTATTTGAGGTTTGGAAAAATGATGCTATCAGCAGCATAGAGCAGTTCTGGCATATGAGTACCTACATGGCACATTCCTGGTGGAGATGAAAAAACACATGAAAAGCCATTAAGAACATTCACTCTTTGGGCCAAGGTCTGAACCCAGGACATCCAGAATATACGAGGGAGGGCTGATAAGTCCTTAGCTCGACCAGGAAGGAAACAAGCTACAGCGACCAAACTCGGGATTTATTCAACATATTCCCCACAGAGCTCAATACACTTCTTAGTCCGTTGATCTAACTTTTGCAAGCCACTCAAAAAAATTCAGAAGGTTGTCCGTCCAACCAGGTCTCTGTGGAAGCAATGACCACTGCGTTTTTTTCAGTCCAGGGAATAGGTGGTAGTCCGAAGGGGCCAGATCCAGAAAATAGGGTGGGTGATCAAGACAATGGAAGCCCAGGTAGGATAGTTTCTTCTGGGTTGCAAGTGCCTGGTGAGCCGGGGCACTGTCATGCAAGAACAAGACCCCCTTGGTGACCTTCCCACAGCGTTTTTCCTTCAAAATGTCCTTCAGTTGCACCAGCAGAGATAAGTAATATTCCACATTAATAGTTTGGTACTTTGGAACATAATCAATGAGGAGGCTGCCGTCTTGATCCCAAAAAATCAAGGCGAGAACTTTTCCAGAGGATTTTTGCACTTAGAATTTTTTTTGGGCAGGGTAAGCCACTATGCCGCCACTCCATTGATTGTTGCTTTGTCTCCAAGTCATAGTGATATAACCAGGTTTCATCCATGGTCACCAAACGTGACAGGAAATCATTTGGATTGTGCCAAAAAAAGTTCCAAAAGTTGCCCAGACAACTGGTGCCATTGACGTTTTTGATCTATGTTGAAGCATTTTGGGACCCACGTCATGGAGAGTTTCCGCATGTCCAAATCTCCATGAATGATGAACCCAACCCATTCACGTGAGATGCCCAGTTGCTCAGCTATTGATTTAGCCGAAATCAAGCGGTCTTCCAAGATTAGCTTGTTAATTTGATCAATAATCTCCAGGGTGGTCACTGTTTTGGGTCATCCAAGATGAGGCGCATCACAAGTGGAAAAATCACCACGTTTAAACTGGACCACCCAGTTTTTGATGATGGTATACGATGACACATGATCCCCTAATGTTTCTGTCAGAATGGTGTGAATTCCCTTGGGCACCTTGCCTTGCAGGAAAAAAAAATGATGACAGCTCTCGTCACCATGTTGTTGAAATCGCGCACATCGCCTGAAATGCTTCCTTTCAGCCTCTGTAACAAGAAAAGACTTGCAATTCGACACAAACAGACCCCTCTTTCCAACGACACTATCAATTCTGTCCTACAACATCGGGAAGTAGGTCGGGCTAAGGACTTATCAGCACACCCTCGTAAAGTACGAATGCTATTCAATTGACTGTGACATTCTGTCAGGTCATGTAATTCCCTAGCTGTATTGCAATGTCACTATACATCCTACAAGAAACATGGTGGTCATTAACATATAGATACACTAAGTGGATCACATCATGTCATCTTATAACCCTCAACTCATATAATATTCAGAATATACCAGTCTACCAAGCCACAGCCACACAATGTAAACAGAAGGCATATTTATTTGACAGTCATAAATATGTGACATTTGTGTGAATTCTGGGCACAACTCAAATGGATATGAACAAAAATAAAATTTGTTCTCTTGGGTATACACTTCATCACATTACAGCATTAAGAAAAATATTGTGTGTGGAGATGTTTTTACCAAGTCCTGTTGCTGTTATAGTATCCTGTCCTGGAACTGTCAGTGCAACAGCTCCTGTTTTCTGTGGGCGATCTGGTTCATGTTGAAGACCTGCCATCACAACATGCAGCAACCTATCTGATGGAGGGCATGGTGGATCAGCCTGTGCTACTGCTGACAACCCTACAGCTAGACTCTGGTGTCCATCATAAAATAACTGACTGAAACATTCAAGCAGCAATATACAAAATAACTAGCATAAACAGTATTCAGAAGTGTACTGATCTGCTGCCCTCTTGGATGTAATGGTGCCTAGTGACAGACATGTCCTTCTGAAACATCCATACACAACGTCACATCCCAAAAAACAGTAATTTTTAAAGCACCCCTTATTTCATACACCGGTGAAGTGGTACAGGTTACAATAAGGTACCCATAGCAAAAATTCAGTAATTTCTTGCAATGCTACTTACGCAATTTAAAGTTTTGTATAAAAAACACAACGGATTACATTCACAGAGATTACAATTTAAAAAATGCTTCACTTTAGAAGAGAGATAGGGCTGAGACCGTGAACACCACGCACAAAGATAGCGAGTTTAATACAAGTGGGGTTATGGACATTATTTTCATAAATAAAATTGAAAGTATGGAGCTTACCTAATCATCAAACGATACAATAAATCTCTCGCTTTTATTATGTTTTTTGGATCAACATTTTCGTTATTTGTTGCCGGTGTTGCAGCCATTAATATAAATGTATTTTTCTATCGTACGCGTCTTTGATTACATGCAACATATGATTGTAAAATCGATTACCGAAAATCGATTGTCAAGGTTACACACACACACACACTCACACGCACAAACTTTTAATCCGTGATACACGCCATTTACGACGGATTGTAGCACAAACCCGCAAACTGCATATCACCGATTGATAGCCACATTTAAGCTCCGCGAACGACCGGTGGTGTGTTTGTGATCCGTGAAATATGTCGTATTTCACGTAATTGAGTTTGTTGTGTTGGTTGTGTAAATGGCTGACGCGGAGGAAAGGGTTGGTCGTGTAAATAAACGTCAAAGGTATAAGTCTGATTGTGATCATGTTTTAAGGAAACGTTTACCTCCTCGCTTACCACGCAGGAGTAACGACATCTATATTACAAATAAGTCGAATTACCAGGTGTGTGTGTATGTAATTTCTCCTCAGGTACATGGGACCTCTTGTAGTGACTGATAAATTTTACCGTATTATACTCTTTATTGATAGGGTCAGCTCTCTCGATGTGAGAAACTTTTGAATGATGGAGAATCTGAACTTGTGATACATGGACTTGGTGCAGCAGTTCCTCGGGCTGTAAATTTGGCACTTCAGCTTAAGACCAAACACCTGGGAACTGTAGAAGTTGCTGTGAACACTTCAACGGTTGACATTATAGGTTGGTACATGTGATTGAAATTTTGAACTTCGTGCCTCTTTTTCACTTCATACCACCGTTTTGACCTAGCCTCCATTGATACTGAACAACTGAATTCACCCAACTGACACCAGGGAACCTGGGGCCCACTTGATTATATTTCTTAAATGCACAATTTTTGGAACAGTCTCAGATTGCAGTCACCAATGAATTAGTGAGTGTTTTACTGAAGCATTGCCGTCATTCTGTAAGGATCGGTAGCTCATACAGCTGTTATATTAAAGGATGATGTGACTGGTATTACTGGTTCTCCCAACTATGTATGCCAGTTTCGTGTCTTTATTAGTCCTTTGCCTTGTGCCCATTCTGATTATACAGTGTAGTAAACCTCTGTGCCTGATGTGAGTCAAACTGTCTGGTCTCTGTATATGACTCCAGAAGCAGGAACCATAATTGCTGTACCACAAACAGCAGAGGAAAAACAACTCACATGTTTTTTATATTTTCAATGGGGCATATGTATGCAGGAGAGGCAACCTAAATTACCAGTATTCTAAATAAGTGATCTTCATTATCCTGTCATGTGTGTGTAGAAACATAGAGGGGCTGAAGTTGTGCACATTTTTAAACATGTACTGCAGCTAAAAAGTGTATATTGGTTGACATGCAGCAGCCTAGCATGTGTGCAGAAATGCAAGAAATTAATTGAAAAGTGATGCATATATCTAAAAGCAAGTAATCTGGTAATTAAATAGCTGTACTAAGTTACAGTAGCCTGACCTAAGAGTAAAATTGCAGGAAATAATTGTGTGCATCCTACTGGTATGTTAACCTCATAACAGTAGTGTGCAGTGATACTGACTGGACATGTTTCAGGATCTCACCGGTGGTGACTGTATTCCAGACTTATTTTAGCTTTTTATGGTAGGTGAAGTATATCCCAGATAACATGCTTATTCTTTGCATTTATTAATTTGTGGATTTCAGTTGTATATGAAAAGTGGTCAGGGTGTTTCATGAACATTCAGTATTACTAAGTACGTTAGCTAACAGTCTTCCTGAGATGTAAATAGTAGGACTAAATATTGATCAGAATTTGGTACAGCTGTTGAGTTTTTCACTGCTGGCAAGAAGTACAGTGTTTTCAGGCTTCTCTGATTTTGAATATTAATGAACTGTAATTTTACTCACATTTTTGTAAACTTCAAAGTAGTGTTTCATGTTTCTCAACAGTAGAAAGAAAATCACAAGATATTAGTATTTGCCTCTAGAAGACACATCATGGAAAAATTTAATATGCATATAAAGTGAGCTTGTATGTCTACAGATGACCTGGAGCCAGTAGATGATCAAGGAGAGTATGAGACACACACACGTCAGAACTCCTCTGTCCACATCCGTGTGTACCGAACAGCCTTGCATGGAGCTCATAGGTGAACTTAGAATGTGAGCTGGCACAATAGACATGTTCTTTACATTGAATGAATTGGTGCAGTGGCTTGGACTCACTGTATTTGAGATCTGGATAAATCTTCTTGCCATTACACTCTTCACAATTCTTTTAGCACTGCATGTGGAGGATGTCCTCACAGATGCTAGGGCATGGTGGATTGTGTTTGCTCCCCTGTTTGCAGGGGATGGACTGAATGCATATTTTTGTACAATTGTATTTATCCGGATGCAACTGGAAGGGGCGTACAAGGTGGCACTGTTCCGTGCATCTTGGAGCTTCTTGTTTCTGGTGTTACTGTTTGTGTTCAAGTTCCTCCTCTGCCAGAAACTTTCAGGGCAAGGCAACCATGACTACGCTGAAGTGTTGGCCCCCATATTTATCTTGCTGCAGCTCATCATGGTGAGGGCTTGCCAGATGCATTGAGACATAGACATTGTGAGCCCTTGAACAATAGTCCACGTTTGTTCTGTATTTGGAGATAAAAACACTGAAGATTAACCAATCAGCCAATGTGTTGTGGAGGTTTAGTATGTAAGTTTCACTAGTGCTTACATTCAGCCTCTCTAGTACCCTTTTGTATCGCATCTACTTATTTGTTAGGTTTTGTGTGCATGTCTTGTAAGTGACGTCCAAATTAAGAATTGTGTTAAGTCACTTCACTCCCATTGCTAATCTGAACTATTTTATGTGTTAAATAACACGTGTTATGTGTTGATCCAGTTGCTTATGTATCACTAGGTACAATAGACCATTTACAAATTGGTCAAAACTTTATCTCTCAACCCTCCAGTGATGATGGGGTATAAATTTCAACTACTTCTCAGGACTGGGGGGATTTTAAATTTATAGTACCCCATATGCCATCACAACTGTACATTGCACTAAGGCCAAGTCCACCAATAGCTGTACTGCTGTTTCATCTGTCACCCACTGATGGCACACACCATCTGACTGGCAACTGTTTGATCTATGCAAAATATCTTGTGGTTTCTTTCACCTGCATAACAAAATGAATTTTTTAAACGTTTGAAGGTAGAATGAAAGGTAATAAAAAACATGTATATGATATTATTTTGACATGGCTATTATAATAAAAGATAAGTGAGAACAAATGAAATAGTTCGGTGTTTCTTCTTACCTTAGAGTTACTGCCATTCTTTCTGTGTTAGTACAGACATCCTCATTACCATATTTTTGTAGGCTGTATTTGGTGTAATCAAGAACAACTTACTGAACTGCTCATTAACATACTGGATGTTATTGCCTGCATAAAGGAACGTCAAGACGCCCTCAGACGAACAACACGCCATGTCTTCACATGAGTTGTAAAGTGCATTGATGTTGACGGTTGAATTTTCAAACAATTATTATAAACTGTACCAACTCTGTCACTTGAACAATAAATACCGGTATTAAAAACAGTACGTACACATAATATCTCTTTCTTATTAACAATTTTGCAGTTGTACATTCAAATAGCTCTATCTCGGAAACCATTCGGAATAGGACACATGTTTATATAAACATTTTTGCTTAGAATGACCGATACTATGACCTCCAGAATATTGACCTTTCCTCCTGGGACACTCTGTATAGTGTTATTTCTTTGTTATGTTTTACATATCTGAGTGAAGGTGAGTTAAATACAAACAAGATAATGTATTGAATCCACTGAGGCATCCTTAGTAATTCAAGGGGCATAAAAACGTTTGTAGAACATTCACACAGGAGCTGGTGTCAATTTAAATCCTGCATCCTGAAGGATGTACTGGAGCTAGGATCAGCAGCATATTCCTCCCACTGATCATCTTGGTATGACTTAAGAAAAATATGCAAGAGTGAATTTCCACACTGTAGCAGTAACATGAATGACAACATGTTTACATTGTACATAGTGCAGCAATAACAGATTAACAGCAATATGCCCCTTCTCATACACTGTAGCAATGCGTAAATGACAACACAGTATATGTAGTATAGCACTAACATATACACAACAACCTGTCTGCACTTTATATGGGTAGCAATAACATAAACAGGAGCTCTGCACTTCATGTAGTGCAGCAGTAACAGATAAGTGTCAGCATGTCCATACTACATATTGTGTAGCAATAACATGTATCAACTTCTTCACACCTTATAAATTGCAGCAGTAATATAATGAACAACCCATATGAACATCATATAGTGTAGCAGTAATGTGACTAGCAACATATCCATAAATATTGAATGACATATACAGAAAAAAATGGAAAATTAGCTCAGACTGGTAATATGTCAACTGATAGTAGTGTAATGAATAATAAAGGATGTGGAAGAAACCATCCATTTTCTGATTTGAGGTTACATCTTGGCATATGCCTGGTGGAACAGAGGAAAGCACAATCAACCTCAGTTAGGGTTGCTGGTGTCCTGCCTGAGATTCAAACCAGGCACTTCTGAAACAGAAGTTACAAATGTTACTTCTGGAGCCAACATGCTCAATGCCACAATAATTATGAAACATGAACCCATAAGAGGAAGACAGTGGAAAGTTTCTGTTCTGTAGGAGGAATCTACATTTCCCAGTATTATGAAACTGGCAGATGGCTTTTATCTTAGGGATTAACAGTTTCTGGATTCAGACCATCTCATAACATAACAAATGGATGCAACTAAAAGATAACAACTTGAATGAAATGGTGGAAGAAGAGAAAGAAATGCTCCTGTACTCGAATATGATGTACAGAGAACAACAGAATTATAATATTGTAACGAAGTACAAACCCCTAGAACATAAAGCCTACATAAGGCAAAGGTGAACAGAAAAGTCTCTTTCCTCTGTTGAGAATCAAATGCTGATTCCTCAGTTGTCCAGTCCTAAGACTAGTCATCAATGACTCTGATGCTGTGGGTTCCTTAGCCTGATACATGAAAAAGAACAAGTATAGGTATTTGTTTTCAAGGAATAGGGTATAATAATTCCCACATTCTTAATTTCAGGGTAATTGTATTGGTACTGAGAAAATGCAACACTTGGCCAGCTGGATTCAAACACACATTGTAATAATTCAGTCCATAACAAGCCTGCCATTCCATATGCAATGCTGTAATACTGTAATGTCTGGCCAGGTAGATTCCATGTATGCACTGTTTTAGTGATGCAACACTTGTACATCTGGAATGAATGCATGAATCATTGTAATGTTTTTACGCATAACCTGCTGGACTGCAGCATGCACAGTAGTAATAAGGCAACAACTGCACCTCTGGTCTGCATGTACAATCTGCTGTAATCATGGAAAACCTGTAGAGCACAAACTCTTGTGCTAAATTCAGAATATGGTAAGTTTTTCATCCAAGTGTTTTAAACGTTTCAATTAACCCTACAGAGCCTTGGGGTTACCATATGTAATGGTGGACTTCAGAATACAAAATCCTGCATGTTGCCCATACAGTGTCCATATTTCATATGATTCATACAATAAACAGTACATGGTGTCCCTATATAACATCAACCAATTGGTCTTTCTAATGAAAGGCACTGTATTTTCTTTGCAGTATAAACTGAATCTTTAAAAACAATTTCAATTAACTTCAATCTTCAAATGAGATTTTGTTTTAGTACATCAGTGTATATATTCTGCTGGCTCAGATTTTTCCAGTATAACTTGTACTGTTATTTTATCTAACTTCAAAGTGCTTGAAATTTGTAGCACTACTTCAGTTCATTTACTAATTCACACATTATTGCAAGTTCCTGATGTATTTTCATCACATTACTAACACTGCTGCTGCTGCTATTATTATGGTCATCATTTCCATTCATTTCTGTTACTCCCTGAAGAGTGTTGGTAGGGTAGAAACATTTTGTTTCCCCCTGTAATGCCTTCTTAACGTACCAAATTTTCCCTCCATGACTAGTAATGGCCCCTAGAAGTGCTCAGTAGTTGGAATGAAGGTGGATCAATAAACTGGGGTGAGGGAGAGAGATGGAGACAGCTGATCTGGGACATGCCTGCCACTTAAGTTGGGGATGAAACAGGGGTGAGAGTGTAGAGTTTTGTGCATGCAACAGGAGAAACAGCATGTTTGGGATAAACTCCAGTCATCTGCTGGACTACAATGGTGAGATGAGTTTAATTCCACTGAACTGACAGGAATTCTGTGCAACATTGCCACTTGCCATTGTACTATACATCAATTAAGTATTTAATTTGAATGAATATCAAAATTTTATGTTTAGGAACAAACAGCCAAAGTGTCTTTGTAACAATATATATATATATATATATATATATATATATATATATATATATATATATAAAAAAATAAAACACAAACACACTCGCGAGATAAAGAGGTGTAAAAAAAGAGAAAAAAAAAAATACGCGTGTTTGTGTGGGGGGGAGAG
>Ga0123353_10011982_pt1 | contig 12271 bp, 6 predicted proteins | sample TergutLab28metaG_3_FD_92763 | JGI IMG/M metagenome (GOLD analysis project Ga0123353, IMG submission 92763) | Labiotermes labralis P3 segment gut microbial communities from Petit-Saut dam, French Guiana - Lab288 P3 | ecosystem: Host-associated > Arthropoda: Insects > Digestive system > Gut ... | reverse complement strand
AGTACACCCCGTGAGCGACGCGCTCGATCAAGCCGGCTCTTGCCGCACGAATAATACTTGTATGCGACAAGCCGGCTTTTCTGCCTTGGGCGACGGTCAGAAAGCCTCCATTTTCTCGCAGTGTTTCTTCCAGCCTGGTATCCATTTTGCTCACCACCCCTGTTCACATTGCGCTAATATTATATCACACATTAGCGAAAAGTAAACACCGTGTTTTTAAGGTAGAGAAAACAAATTACAGTACGTTCAAATATATGAAAGGGTGATTTTCATGATCTATAATGATTCAAGCTAAATACTTGTAGAGAGAGGATTGTCGCTAACCGGCATCCTCTTTAATTAATCGGAGGGTTCAATTTCATAGAAGGAGGAAAAACCGAAAATCGGCTCTTGTTATCGGCATCAACATTCTGATGATGTCGATTATATTTTTGGGCTGTTATCTACAAAACCCCCTGAAAGAAATTTTCGGTTACTTATACACCAGTGGAAGTAAAAATAAATAGGGAGATTCGGGATTACACCGAAGCTGTGTTTTTTGGGCTGTCTTTAAGACAGTTCTTTTTTTCTATTGCGGCAATAGCGGTCGCAGTAACAGCATATTTCCTCTTAAACCCGCACCTTGAGACTGAAACAACGTCATGGGTGTGCATCCTATTAGTCGCGCCATTGGCTGCGATGAGTTTTATAAAGTACAACGGCATGACTGCGGAGCAGTTCGTAATAGCATGGGTTCGCTCAGAGTTTCTTGTGCCTAAGAAACTGACATTCCATGCGACTAATGTTTACTACGAAGCTATGAAATCTACAATCGAAGGAGGCAGGAAACAGTGAAAACACTAAGGACTTTGTTCCGGCAGGACAAGGAGCGGTTTAACACTCCAAAGTGCGTACAAGATGTCATCCCCGTCAAGGCTATCTGGGAGGATGGCATTTTTCTTGTAGGGAACATGAAATACGCAAAGACTTACCGCTTTGAGGATATAAACTACTCCGTGGCATCAAAAGAGGATAGGGAAGCAATGTTCTTAGAATATTCGGAGCTTCTCAACTCGTTTGACAGCGGGGCAACGTATAAGATAAGTATTTTTGTCAAAAAGGTCGATAAAGAGGAGTTCATGCGCGAAATCATGATTCCGCTACGTGGAAATGAACTTGATGTTTACATCAAAGAACAGAATCAGCTTCTTTTGGATGAAGTCACCGGATCGAATGGTTATGTCCAGTTGAAGTTCATTACGGTAAGTGTTTACAAAAAGAACATTGAGGAAGCACGTAGCTTCTTCTCCCGTGTCGGTACGGATATGGCAGCGCATCTTAATAGGCTTGGTTCGAGGGCAATCGTGCTTGACGCAGGTAAAAAGCTGCGCTTGTTGCATGATTTTCTGCGCCCCGGCGAGGAGAGCGGATATTCGTTCAACTTGCGCGATGCTGTGCGTAAAGGGCATAGTTTCAAAGATTATATCTGTCCTGATACGTTTGAGTTTGAAAAAGACCATTTCGTAATGGGTAGCAAGTATGGTCGTGTTGTGTTCTTGCGTGATTACGCGAACTTCATCAAAGATAACCTGTTATCCAAGCTCTGCGGATTTAACCGCAATATGATACTCAGCATAGACATTATACCGATACCAACGGACGAAGCTGTGCGTGAGGTTGAAAAGCGTGTGCTTGGTGTAGAAACCAATATCACCAACTGGCAGCGCAGGCAAAACAGCAATAACAACTTCTCTGCTGTAGTGCCTTATGATATGGAACTTCAACGCAAAGAAAGCAAGGAGTTTCTCGATGACCTGACCACACGCGACCAACGTATGATGTTCGCTGTTTTGACCATTGTACTGACAGCGGACACTAAGGAGCAGCTTGCCAGCGATACCGAGACCCTGTTCGCTATTGGTAGGCAGGGATTGTGCCAACTTGCAATTCTCAAACATCAGCAGATGGACGGATTGAACACCGCTTTGCCCTATGGTGTGAGGAAGATAAACGCTTTACGGACACTCACAACAGAAAGTGCGGCGGTGCTGATGCCGTTTAGAGTACAGGAAGTTTCGGACAACGGCGGCGTTTACTATGGTATCAATGCTATAAGCCGCAATATGATTATTTGCAACAAAGCACACTTGCAGAATCCTAACGGTTTCCGGCTCGGTGTTCCCGGCTCCGGTAAATCAATGGGTGCAAAAGCGGAAATTGCATATCTCGCAATCTCTACAGATGATGACATTCTAGTATGTGATCCCGAGGGCGAGTACGGTACGCTTATAGAAGCACTCGGCGGTCAGAGGGTTATTGTTTCTGCCGGAAGCCCACATCATATTAATGCAATGGATATGGTCGAGGGTTACGGTGATAGCAAAGACCCGATTATTGACAAGTCCGAGTTCGTGCTGTCCCTGTTTGAACAGCTTGACCATACACGCAACCTCTCGGTCATAGAAAAAGGTATTGTTGACCATTGCTTGCGCCGTGTTTATGAGAGTTACCAGAACGGCGGCGACCTGCCGACACTTTCGGTGTTGCAGGACGCACTGAGTAATCACAAGGATAAGGAAGCCGAGGGGCTTGCAAAATCTTTGGAACTGTTCACCAAAGGTTCGCTCAATGTGTTCGCACATCCAACAAACGTCGATACACAAAACAGGATGGTAGTTTATGACATTCTAAATCTTGGCAGTCAACTAAAGACGATGGGGTTGCTTGTTATAACGGATGCCATGATAAACCGTGTGTCGATGAACTGGAAGATGGGCAAGCGTACTCACATCTATATAGATGAACTGCACGTTGTGTTTGCTAACGAGTATTCGAGCAACTTCTTCTCATCCGCTTGGCGGCAGTTCAGGAAACGCAACGCTTTCCCGACAGGGATAACTCAAAACGTAGAGTACCTCTTGGATTCTGTTACAGCAAGGACGATGCTATCCAACAGCGAGTTTATCGTTATGAGCAATCAAGCTGCATCTGACCGTCTGGAGCTTGCAAAGCTACTGAACATTTCCGAGGAGCAGTTATCCTACGTTGAAAACGCCGATGCAGGCTGCGGTCTAATGCGGATTGGTAATGCCTTAGTCCCGTTTGAAAACAAGTTCAATACCAATACAGCACTCTATGGGTTGATGACCACAAAACCGGGTGAGTAGTATGAAAACGATAAAAACAAAATCTCTTGTCGAGGGTGTAAAAACCCTCGACAAAGCAGTTGATGTATCAAAACGTGCCAAAAACGCATATATCCGAACAAAGGAAACTGCTGAAGGAACGAAGCAGACAAATCATATCTCACCGACCGACTATGCCTCTGATAAGGTTGAGAGCACTACTCAGGCTGTAGCAAAAGATGTTGCAGATTATGCAGTAAAAGCTCCAAAAAGAGCGTATGACAGTGCTGTACGTGCAAAAAGGCAATTTCAAAAAGCCAGAAATCAACAGCATCTTGATGTCAAAACAAGAAGTACAACATCTAGCAGAAGTTCAAATATTGATGGAAGTGCGACACCGAGTAGAAGCACAATGCCAAGTAGGAACATCTCACCTGACAGGAGTGCTACTTCAAGTAGAAGTACGCCGCGATCCACTCCTAGAGCAACACAATCCACTCACAACGCAGCAAGAGCAAGCCGTGGTGTGAATAAAACTGTGAGAGGTGTGAACAGAGCGTCGAAAACAGTAAAGTCTACTGCAAAAGGACAGATCAAAGCAACACGCAGAACTGTCAAAACGGCTACTCAGACAGGACGGACAACAATCAAAACTGCCCAGCAGGCTGCAAAAGCCGCTCAGAAATCGGCACAAGCAGCAGCAAAAGCTGCCAGAGTAGCCGCAAAAGCAGCAAAAGTCGCTGCAAAAACCGCTGTTAAGCTCACGAAACTCGCAATAAAGGCTGTGATAGCGTTAGTAAAAGCTATTATTGCCGCAGTGAAAGGATTAATCGCTGCAATAGCAGCAGGCGGTTGGGTGGCTGTTGTGGTGATATTAGTTATTTGCCTGATAGCCTTAATAGTAGGTTCTGTGTTTGGCATTTTCTTCTCAAGCGAGCCAAACCCGGAAACAGGTCAATCAATAAACTCTGTAATAGCAGAGATCAATGACGAGTTTGAGACACAGCTTGATACAATCATCAACTCAAATCCGCATGACCTTCTTGATATGTCCGGATCGAGAGCGTTATGGAAACACGTTCTCGCAATATATACAGTCAGAACTGTCACTGATCCGGACAATCCCATGGAAGTTGCAATGATGACCGATGAAAAGGCTCAGATACTACGCAATGTGTTTTGGGATATAAACAGCATTACGTATGAAGTCATAGAGTTTGAAGTTGAAGTTGACGAGCTTGATGATGATGGATTGCCGACCGGAGAAACGTACATTGAAATAACCACTGTATTAGTTATAAGAATCACGGGAAAAACCATCAATGAAATATCAACAGAATACGGGTTTAATGCCGAGCAAAGAGAATGGTTGGAGGAACTATTAAAGCCAGAGTATAATAGTCTTTGGAACGCATTGCTTTATGGCATAACGTCAATAGGCGATGGTACGATGATAGAAATCGCCGAATCTCAGATAGGCAATGTCGGCGGTGAAACTTACTGGCAGTGGTACGGTTTTAATGATCGTGTGCCGTGGTGTGCTTGTTTTGTTAGTTGGGTCGCCGATCAAGTAGGATTTATAGAAGCGGGTATCATTCCAAAATTTGCATCCTGTGCAGTCGGTGTTTCGTGGTTCCAAGCTCGCGGACAATGGCAAGAAAGTGGCTACACTCCCGCTCCCGGTGATCTTATCTTCTTTGATTGGCAAGGAGACGGAATAGTTGACCATGTGGGAATTGTAGAGCGCGTTGAGGGTAACACTGTCCACACAATCGAGGGGAATTCAAGTGATTCTGTCAGACGGCGCAGCTATAGCCTGGACAGTAATAGGATTTTTGGATACGGAATCCCAGCTTATAATGGCTAAATGCATATAAAAGGACTCGCCGTCTCATTATCGAGCGGCGAGTTTATTCCCAAAAACGTAGATTTCTAAGTCGCGAAGTAAGTACCAATAAACTTCCATCTGTTGTATACCCTGCTATTATAAGCCCATCACAGAATTATTAATCTGCATATAGGATAAAACTTGACTGATGTACTTTCAGAAATGGCGCATAGCCGAACTGTAATCATATTCAAATGCAATATATTACCGTATCTGTGAGCTTCGACTTGGTGCTTCTTTGCACTCGTCGTAAATATCTACATAGTATAGTTCTCGATGCCCGCACTAAAAAGACTGAAGAATTCTATATTTCGGATATGCACTTTGCTCTCCATCATCGTAGGTACTCAAAACTTCGTTACCTATTTGACGCTGATGAAACCACTTCTTCCGTCGATCCAATTACCTATTCTCCTTTGACTTTTGAAAAACTCGAATTCGACGAAGAAATGGAGGCACTCGGCGAAGACGGGTTCAAAGCTGTTGTTGGCGCATTGGCGATGTTCCGTAGCATGTGATCACTACGGAACGAACGCTCCTTTGTAACCAGACAACATTGCGAATACAAAACATATATTTTATTAATAATTACACCTGATAATACTGTGCTTGTGCGTTCCACAGTTCATAATATTTACCGTTTTCATTTTCCAAAAGGTAATCGTGATTTCCGCGTTGAATGACCATGCCCTCGTGAAACACAATTATATCATCGCAAAATCGGCAGGATGACAGGCGGTGAGAAACGAAAACAGCAGTTTTTTTCCCTGCGATTTCGTTCATCTTGCTGTAGACTTCATACTCCGCAATCGGATCAAGCGTAGCGGTTGGCTCATCGAGGATTATAAATGGCGCATCCCTATATATCGCGCGGGCAAGCGCGATTTTTTGAGCTTCACCTCCGGAAATTTCTACCCCATCTTCCTCAAATCTCTTGTAAAGATAAGTTTCCAACCCATTTTTCATGGTTGTAAGGCGCTCACTAAAACCGGCACTGTCAAGAGATTTCCCCACACGCTCATCATCGTAATCTATACAGGTTGCGACGTTCTGCCCTAATGTAAACGGCAATAAACCAAAGTCTTGAAATACGATGCCAAAAATTGCCATATACTCATTGTAATCGTATTCCTTTATGTCAATATCATTTAGAAGTATGTCCCCCTCGGTTGGATCGTATAATCTGCAAAGAAGCTTAACAAATGTCGTCTTGCCGCTGCCGTTTTCTCCAACGATTGCGTGGCGTTCTCCTGTTTTGAACTTGATTGATATGTTTTTAAGTACATACTCATCGGATTTTGGATATATGAAACTAACATTTCGAAATTCTATTTCATATTTAGAACTGTCACCAACTTTCATATCCCCCTGTTGCATCTTGTTTGGAATATCAAGAAAATCAAACCATTTTGCAAGAAATGGATTATTGTTATACAATTTTCCAAATGCAGTCATCACGGCTGATATACCCATACCAAACTGCGTGAGCGCGCCGACATATAATATCAGACTCCCAACTCCGAATGCGCCTGCCAGTGCTTTGAGCGCAACGTACAGAAACAAAACGCCATTGCAAATATGCGCGATAGCCACACCAGTAGCGACGAATTTCGCTTCACCTTTCATTGACTTAGCCCATGTCTGATTATTACGCCAGTCCCATTCCTGACTCTTCGCAAGTTGCGCTTTTATTATTCGTTGTTGATCGTATATCCGGATGTCTTTGGCTGAAATGTTATCCCTGTGCATATCAAAAAAGTAATGATTGAAAAAATTGTTGGCTTTTTTCTCTTTTTCAAGATCTTCTACCCAAACTTTACCACCAAGCAGATTTAAATACGGTGTGAGCAAAACAGGACCGGCAAATATCAACAATACCGCGACCATGATCCATGGAGAATCCAACCATGTATATGGCAAACCATATGGAACTTGGAACGTAAATAATGTGAAAGCCAAAGCAATCGCCATTACTATACGTATTAAGCCTTGAATCATCTCCTTTACTGGTCCTGTTAACTTCAATAGCCCATACCCGGTGAACCACTGATTGTGACGAATCTGCGAGTAATCATCCATGATAGACGCGTCTTCAATATCACAATAATCCATGCTCAAAGCTTTGTCGGAAAGTATCTTGTAAGCCGCATCAAAAGATTTGTTATTGCAATAAGCTTCCCACCGCGATATCGCCCGTTGTATTAGTACGCATCCAAGATTTAATCCAATCGTTAGAATAACAAGTAGTATCAAACGTTCCATGCTTCGAGCACCCGCAAGCTCATTTAGCACTTGTGCCGCAAAGTAAATATTAATAAACGGAACGGCAGCGTCTAAGATCGCAGATAAAGACACAGATAACATCACGGGTTTTGGGAAAGCTCTATATAATCTAATCCCTCGCATAATCAATGAGAAGTGTTGTTTCGGGGAGAACTTTTTGCTAGTTGACATCTACATCTACCTCCTGCTGATAATATTTGCTTTGCACTTTGAATAGCTCTGCATACGTTTTTTCTGCCGCGAGCAGCTCTTCATGAGTACCTGACTCGGCAATAGTTCTATCATCAATGAACACTATCCTGTCACAAAAGCGCGTTGAAGCGAGTCTGTGAGAAATATATACCGATGTTTTTCCTGACGATAAATCGTTATAGTTATTATACAGTCGGCTTTCGGCTATCGGATCGAGTGCGGCGGTCGGCTCATCCAGTATCATTATAGGCGCGTCTTTATATAAAGCTCGCGCAAGCACAAGCCGCTGTGTTTCGCCGCCCGACAGTTCCACTGCTTCCTTATTTACTCTTTTGCCTAATAGTGACCACATTCCGACCGGAAGCGAGTCTATTTTTTCGCTCATACCGGACAGTTCAAGACAACGCTTTACACGATCTTTGTCAAGTTCTTCACAGTCTTGTTGTGCGATGTTTTCGGCAATCGTCAACGGTAATATGTTGAACTCCTGAAAAACTGCGGTGAACAACGTGTAATATTGCTCCCGATTAAACGTTCGGATGTCTTTACCATCAAGAAACACCTCACCATTCGTCGGGTCGTAAAACCCGCATAGCAGCTTTACAAGCGTAGTCTTTCCTGCACCGTTTAGCCCGACTAGCGCAAGCTTCTCACCTGCGCCAATAGTAAGGTTGATGTTCTGTAGCGTATCCTCTTCTGCGCCGGGATAACGGAAATAAACATTGCGTAACTCAAGCTCATGTGTTTTTCCGGCCTCCGGGGCAATGGGTTCTCCATTATCGCGTTTAAAGGAGTTTGGATATTCCAAGAACTCGCGCAAGCGGCAATATTCCAAGCTGCGTCGCTGGAGTGTTGAATACTCATCCAGTATACCCATAACCCAGCCGGAGAAACCACCGATTGCGGCAAAAAGCAACACAAATTGTTCAACAGGAAGATTGTTGTTCAGCACAAGCCAAATCAAGTATGCATATGCTGCACCTTCCCGCAAAAATGTTGCCAAGCAATCTACCACATCCGCAATATACTGTCGCGACTCCATTCTTCTGACCCAATTAAAGCGCATTTTTGTATATGTCTTATACACATCCTGTAGCCAAAAAAACATTGCAAATAGACGGATATCCTTTGCAATCGATATATTTAAACCCACATATGAAATATAGTTTGTACGCTTGTTGTAACCGGCTTCCTCTTTATCATTATCATGACGCCACTTATTTGCCTTGCGTCTTACAAAGAAACCGGCAGCCGTTGTTGCAGCAGTCAATAATAATATAAGCGGATTTATTTGCACAAGAAGAATGGTGTATATAACAAAACCCAATACATTTGTACATATATTTTCCAGTGAGTAGTATATCTGTTGTGCTGCTTCGAAAGGGGAGGCAGTAACTTGCTCAGCTTTAACTTTCGCGTCTGTATATGCTTTTTTTTCCAGGTTTACGTAATCAGTCGTGAGCGTCAAATCCAACATTCCATGAATTTGGCTGTGTCTCAGAGAGTTGCGTTGTGCTCTGCTTACGGCATTTAGATAGCTCTTCGTTGCCTGCAGCGCAGCAATAGCCACAGTAAACGCCGTAACTGTGACTACCAACATTCCGGCATTTGCTTCCCGCAGAATCAATGCTACAACAGTCATAGGCAAAAACATAGCAACGGTAGGAATCGCTGTCGCTAGTAAGCTCTGCACAGCAAGAACAATTGGCGTAAATCTTTTCCGCTCAAAAGCGATACGTAATAAATAGATCGTATTCTGCCATACATTGTATTTTGGTTTTTCCTTTGCCGAACAGGTTTTTGCAACTTCCATAATAACTTCCATCCCTATTTTTTATTTTCACTTTTCTCAATTACGTAATATTTAGTGACCCTTTAAATATAATGCAATAAAGATGCAGCTTTAATTACCTCTGCGGTTCCTTCATACTTAACTGATAGTTTCTGCTCTATTGATGCGCAAGCGTAGCACATAACATCGTCATTTTTAAAAATGAAATTGTAATATGGTGGAGAGCTTGGCTGTGTATTTAATACACAAAACGAGTTTAAAGGTTTTGATAACCCCATACCTTCCCATTTTATGTAGCTCTCCTTCATTGTCCAAATTTGGTAAAACCTTTCATACTTATTGCTCGGCTCAGCCGAGCCACCGACGCTATGGTTTAAAACTTTAGTTTCTAACTTATTCTCGTCACTTGGATAAAGGATATAATCAACTTCATCTTGTGAAAAAAAGCGTTTTGCTATAGCCATATCTATTGGTTTTATTGTTTCTATATCAATCCCAACAGGAGCAGAGTTAAAAGCACAGACCACAAACATTCCGGAATGAGATATATTATAGTGGACATCCTTAGCATTGGTCAATAAAGGTTTCCCGTATTCGTTTTCTGAAAAGCTGAGTTGATTGTTTCTTAACCCCGTCAATCCGCATAGCTCAATTCTCGCTAAGATATCGCCTAAAAGACTGCTTTGTGAATCGCTTTCAATATGGAATCGTTTTACTTTTTCTCGCTTCTCGTTAGACACAAGCGCGAGAAGATCGCTGAACTCGTTATGGCTGAGCTTTGGTTTTATCTCAAGAATCGTTATTTTCATTTCTGTAGTGTTTATACTATCCATGCTTCTTGTTCGTTTAAGATTTTCTTGATAATGCTTGCATTGTATACAAGAGCATCACCGGAAATCATATCAATATGCTGCCCGCGCCCTTCCCATGTTTTTGCTTCAGTGAATGTTAACCCATCGAGATAATTGCAGCTTCTATAACCATCTTCTGACAATATCAGATTTATGCGGGCGTTTATTGGTTTGGATACCTCGATCTCATTTAGAAGTTTTGCGTAGTCCTTATTTTTGCTTGTAATTTCCGCAAGCATTTTTTTGTTGGTAACATTTAAGTCTGAGTTGAATTTTTCTTGTAAGTAAATGCGCGCTGTTTGGATAAAGTCATCTTCATCAAGTTTATCTTCTAAGTCTGAATCTATCAGAATAAGTGAGTTTATTTCATAATTGGCTTGTTCCAGTCTGCGAGCTACTTCAAAAGCCAGTTTACCGCCCGCGGAATATGCTAGTAGTGTAAAAGACCCACTTTGCCGCGTTCTTTTTATTATCTCTACGTATTCCTGCACACTACTATCTTCAATATAATCAAACCCAAATAACGTATAGTTCGATAATGCTTTACTAAGTTCATTGTATGCAACGCCATACCCGAAAGCAGGCGGAAACGCAAATATGTACCCGTCATCTCCATCACTTAACTTGACGATATTTCTTTCTAAACCGCATTCAGTCACACCATCACCTATTATCAGTCTCGCCATCGTTTTAACCGTCGGATTCATAAACACTTCCGACAGATTCAACTCAACATCAAATGCTTGGTTGATTCGTGATGCTAAAACGACTGCTTTGAGCGATTGACCACCCAAGTCAAAGAAATTATCGTTTACACTCAATGTGTCTATATTCAATAGCATTTTCCAGATTTCACACAGTTTCTCCTCAACTTCATTCGACGGAGCTTCATGCTCCACCCCGGTTTCCATCCGTGTCTCGATAGCCAACAAGGCCTTGCGGTCCACTTTGCCATTAGGCGTGATCGGCAGCCGCTCAATTTGCGTAAAATATGACGGTATCATATACTCGGGCAAAATGGAGCTTAGATAGCTCCGAAGTTCGAGTATGGTCAGTTCCATATCTGCAACTATGTAGGCGCTTAATGATTTCGTTCCGTCGATATCGTCTTTTGCCAACACCACAGCTTCGATGATATGCCCATTCTTCAATAATGCGCTTTCAACTTCACCAAGCTCTATACGGTAACCGCGTATTTTTACTTGGTCATCAATACGGCCTATGAACTCAATATTACCGTCAGGCTGCCATTTCGCCATATCACCCGTCCTGTACATACGCTCACCCGGCACAAATGGATTGTCTACAAATTTCTCTGCTGTCAGTTCGTGGCGGTTCAGATATCCCCGCGCTAACCCTATGCCCGAGATGCATAGTTCTCCTGCTACACCTACCGGTTGAAGACCACCGATACAATTCATTATATACATCATATAATTCGCTATCGGCTTTCCTATAGGTATATTAGATTTTACATCTGCCCTGTTTAAGATATACAAGGAAGATACAACTGTCGCTTCTGTCGGTCCATAGACATTATACAATTTAGTTCTTTCGTCCAGTCTTTGGAATGAATCCACTGAGCATACTTCACCGCCTAGAACCACTCGTAACAATGAATCAACTTTTTTTAAGTCCAGTTTGTAATAAAATGACGGAACAACACTTAATAAAGTAATGTTTTCGCGTATAAGATAGTTATCAAACATAACGCTATCCAGCAAAAGGTTATTGTTAATAATATGCAATGTTGCTCCATTAAGTAAGGATAACTGTATCAGCCATAATGAAGGATCAAAGGATATTGAGTAAAATTGCAAAATGTTATCATGTATATTTATTCCATATACTTTGCTTTGCGCTACAATTAGGTTAACAACGCTTCTATGCTCGATAAGTACGCCTTTTGGTGTGCCTGTAGAACCAGATGTGTATATACAATATGCCAAATCACTTGAATTGTTAATGTGCTCAAGCTTGCGGTCATCTTCAGAATAACTGCTATCTTTATCCAAATACAAGGTGTTGATATCATAGCTTTTTACTTTATCTGACAACCATGACTGGGTAAGCAGAATCTTTGCTCCGCTGTCTTGCAGCATGAACTCTATACGCTCGTCCGGATAATCAGGGTCTATCGGTAAATATGCTCCGCCCGATT
>Ga0123353_10011981_pt1 | contig 12272 bp, 4 predicted proteins | sample TergutLab28metaG_3_FD_92763 | JGI IMG/M metagenome (GOLD analysis project Ga0123353, IMG submission 92763) | Labiotermes labralis P3 segment gut microbial communities from Petit-Saut dam, French Guiana - Lab288 P3 | ecosystem: Host-associated > Arthropoda: Insects > Digestive system > Gut ... | reverse complement strand
TAATTTTGTTGTGTTTTTTATGTGTATTTTTTTCTATTTTAAAGTTTGTTTTTATATATATATATATATATATATATATATATATATATATATATATATATATATATTACACTTAATTTTATTTAATTGCCGCTTTGACTAAGAAATGATCTGAATCTATATTGGGGCCTCTCATAGTTTTTACATTTTCTATTACCCCTTTTTTGTTTGTATTTATTATTATATGATCAATTTGACTACCTGTGTTTTGATCGGTGACAGCCATGTTACTTTATGTATTCTTATATGTTGGAAATCAGTACTCATAACTACCATATTATTTGCATATGCAAACTCACATAACAATCCACCATTTCCGTTTGTTCCTTCATGAATACTGACAGTCCAAACAAACAAATGAGAGGCCTTGGAGACTAGTGCATGGTACAAAGTACAAGGATAAGCTAAGTAATCCGTACTGTGTGTACCTTCTTCAGACAACTTCAGAATCAAATCATTTTTTACCGCACGGCTAAAACAATGGTGACGGCTTTCACTACTAACAAAAAACCCTGCACTTTCCTTCATTACCGGCTCAAACTTCATTAGTTTTTATTTGCCCCAGGAAGGTTCCATTACTTTTATAACAATACTTGTCCACCTCCCCGCAGAAATGAAATACTACATTTAGCCGGGCGAAATATCATTGTAATGTCTTTCTAGAATACCTTTCATATGGACTGCTCTGTTTTACGTAATGTTATGTGAAAAACGTTTAACTTGATGTAAATGCATTTCCTTCCAGTTGTCTCCCCCTACCTCGACGGATGGAGCTACCTTCATGAGCTTCACAGAGGGACTAACGTTACGTGAATGTAATGCTGCCCTTAACGAGACGGTCCTGTGACATCTGATGTTAGACGTACGGAAAACTTTAACAGCAATAACAAAATTATGTACGGAGTTTCATTAATAAATTGATCAGCAACGTTCTGCATTCTCGGCAGTCGGTATAGCGTGTCGCTACAGGCTGGAAGGACCGGGGACTGAATTCCGGTGAGGGCGAGATTTTCCGTACCTATCCAGACCGACCTTGGGGCCCAACCAGCCTCCTATAAAATGGGCAACGGGCTAGTTCCCATGGGTAAAGAGGCCGGGGCGTGGAGTTAACGACCCACCCCATCTAGTGTCGAGGTTAAATAAAGAGAAGGGGTAAACATCTACACCCCCTTCGTGGCAAGTTACATGAACTTTTGCCTTTTACCAGTATTCTCCAGGATTCCCAAGTAATTGTCTTGTGTGGAACGGCTTATTGTCTAAGTCATCGTGATCAAGGAAGATAAAATTAGTATCGGAACTGATCCGAACGCTCCCGTGTCTGACTGAACACCTTGTCTGGTTACTGACAGGATCAGGCCAAGTGGATGGGTCAGAAAAACTAAGTGACTGCAAACCAGATTACGCCGTGCGTACTGGTACCTGCTGAATATGAATATATAATGAGTTCAAGACCTACCGGATCCCGATGCACGTAGGTTACTCGTACGGGCCCATTGTGACCCCTTATTTTTCACTATAGGAAAAACCTCATTCAAGTCCTACAGCCTTCCTAAACGCCAGGGTTGATCTCGGATGTTTTCCTAATATATTCTGGGTTCAGCTGTGTCTGAGCCCAGAAAGAAATATCTAAGTGCGGCTAAAGCATCACACTCATATAACAAATGGAAAGACAACTGAAATTCTTTCCCTCTCCTAGACGTGAGATGCTTTTGAGAACAACACTTTAAGAAGTGTTGTGGCCATTTAAAAGGCCTACAACCGCTTCAAGCTGTACGCTACTAAGGATAAACCAAGAACAGGTTCCGGCCCAATAACATGTTAGCCGAACTCTCCCTTGCTAGGATACCTCCAATTTCTCTTTACGGAGCCGCTGTAAAAAAGAAATACTCAGCTTCCAGGCACTGGTAACTGCTACCAGTCCACAGACAACTTATCTTTTGCATCACGGATGTGAGAATCTCAAATCTCGAGATTCGTAAACAATTCTTATGTTGTATTCTTTCTTTTGGGTGATTCCCCGGCGTCTGAATTTTATGAGCCGACGTTTCGGAACATAAAATTTAGACGTCGGGGAATCACCCAAAAGAAAGTATGGCGAGAGTTTGAAATCAAGAATTCTGATGTTAATACAGCTCGGTCTTTTGAAACGTCTGCCTGTTTCAACAACGCCATACGCATGTACCGACTCTCACACCACTTCTTCTTTCACAGCTTCTCGGTTCCTTCTTCTGCTTCTCGACTCAATTTACGTCCTTTTGCCATTGATTCATATCTTCCGAAATCCAATTTTTACATCAACCCACATTTTGTGTTCTTTAATATAAATTACAGCGTGTTTTGAATAATTAAGTATTTTATAAGCTGCTGACGTCGGATTTAGAAATTCTGCCGCCACAAATCACTGTGCATGTTCTGAACTTCTATACCTGTGCTAGTGGTAAATGTTTTTGGACTGCATAACCCGAAAGACGAGGGCAGTATGGTCCTTCGAAAAGTCAATAACTATTCACCAGTCAACATGGAGCGACATCCCAGAAGACTTGAATCTTCATGTAAAATTTGTAAAGAAATCATTCCGTCCTCTGCACGGGTCCTGTCATCACACTGCAGCTGTCTGTGCCTCTCGAAAAGTAGTCCAGGACCAAGTAGTGTTCGTTTGCATCATCATCATAAACATAAAGGACTGGACCCTTTGATCCGTTCTGTCTCCAAAGTTACAGCTGCTCTCTCCAACGTTTCTTCGGTCTTCCAATTGCTCTCCTTCTTTGTGGTCTGTAGTAGTATGATTTCAAAGGGATTCGGTTTTGTGGCATTCTTTGCAAGTGTTGAAACCAGTACCGTCTGTATTCATCTATCTTGTCTAGTATGCCTGTAATCTGTAGTTCGCGGCATACGTAGTCGTTTGTCTTGTGGTTATAAAGGGTGTAGCCTACCAGAGGTCTCAATAACTTAATTTCTGCCGCTTCAATATTTCGTCTTTGTGAGGCTGTTAAAGCCAATTTTCTGACCCATATAAAAATGTAGGTAAAACTAAAGTGTTTATATTTTCAAAATAGTTTCCATTCTCACTTTCCCAAAAATAGTTCTCTTAGTAGTACCTATTAATTGTAAAAATTTTGCCAATTTGGATTCTACATCATTGGAAAATTGGTAAGATATACTGCAACCTAAATAAGTAAATTGGCTAATTTGTTCTAGTGTTTCATCGTTTATAATAATTTATAAACGATGAAACACTAGAACAAGTTGTACGCTTGCAAAATATCCCGTTTGTCTGATGTGTTATTCGTGACTAACAGCAAGTTGTGGGCGCCATACCGTACGTACAGCACAAGTACATACACATAATTTTAGAAACACAGTTCGGAGTGCGCTGTGCTGGGTGGATCGAGGTGGCCCTCTGCAAGATGAGGTGCCCTTCAGACAAAAACGTTTCATAATCTGCTGTACAAGGCATGGAATGATAAGATGGCATGTGTACATTGTACATTGATGCGCGCGTTTAAACACTGCGAAAATACGTGTATTTACCACATAAAATGTAAACGCCGGTACGTGAAACTGACGAAAGACAGACTCGTCCTTTCGTCGGACAGGGTGCCCTCAGACGGTACGACAATATATTAACTAACACCTCAGATAACATCTGGTCATAAGGCAAGGCGCCACTGATTGACGGGCAGTAATAACGTGACTCTAAAAATGAGGATTAAATGTTCCGAAGATAATACACCGGTAACAAAAATCCATCGAGTCCTTCTTCACAAACTCATAGGTTTTCGGGCAACCAAGAAATTCCCCGCTATTTATAGAACCCAAAAATTTTAATTACGTGCCCCTATCCTGAACAAGATAAATCAAGCCTACACCAGCCCACCTTGTTTCTTTAAGATTCGTTCTTCTGCCATCTATGTCAAGCCATTTCAAGCTGTCTCTGTCCTGCAGGATTTACAGCTAAAACCCTACACGCAATTCTCTTCTCTGCCCTGCGTACCACATGCCCAGCCTACCTCACTCTCCTTGATATGGTCACCCTAATAATAGGCGGGAAGGAGTAAAACTCGTGAAGCTCCTCACTGATCATTTTCTCCAGCCTGCTACTACATCTCCGCTCCTGGATCTCGTTTTGTATCAACTGATTTTCTATTCAAGGCCGAAGAGATAAAACAAGATAACGAAACACGAGACCCGAGAATAGCCAATAAAACGAAGGCTATAAAGACCTCTGTGTAATGTGTAAAGATATTTTCTTCGACTCTGCGAAAATTCACACATGTGTCGGAAATATATCCAGGGCATGAAAGTACACTATGTGGGAATCCAACAGAGTAAGAATTCCTGCATATCCTATCCACTTGACGACGGAAAGAAGATTCAGTACGGAAATGCTGTTATATTTTATACAGAAAAACTAGGAGGAGGAAAAAAGTCCAAGAGTGCTCCCCTAAGCGCTGCTTCACAACACCGTCAAACAACCACATTTTGTACTGCAATGGTTCCGTAGGCCCTATCCTATGTTTTCCAAAATGACAACTACAGTATTCTCAGTTCACCGCCACATGCTACAACTTGTACAAACCATAATATGACTTACCCTATCTTACAGCTCTGTTCATCTGTGTCCTTGTGCGGGCACCCAATCATAGGTCGTTTTTCAAATCCGACTTTGAAGATTCACTAAAATTTGTCGAGCGTTACAAAGTTCCAGCCACATTCCAGCCACAATAACGTCTACTAACGTACTCGATTGGCCCTGTCGTACCCATGAGGTATATGGCCACTTTTCGTACAATTGTCAAATACATACTTGGTTTTCAATAAAGACGTCGGTTTAAATATTTTTCTTGATCAGATTCTGGCGAATATGATGAAAATCGATTATGTACCCTTTTTATGTTTCACAACAAGTATTTTAGACTGATGATGACTTTCAAAGGTAGTAACATATTGCATTAGATGATATATACGTTGCTGTGTTGGCTGTTTATTGCCACAATAATGTTAAAAGTAGTCTCAACAGTGAAGAGTTTTCACTATGTCAGAAAACAATAATTTGTTGTGATGGGCTCGTGGTCCCCCTATTTTTGTGGGCCCCGACCCTTTGCATACTTTAGCTACAGTACATGGTAGCCACGCCCCTGTTAGTAGTCCACGTTATTGTTCTTCCTCTATGTGCACTAATTACCTTTTCGAATGACGGTCATTCACGACCCGGCCGTTTTACCAGCGGAAAAAAAAGGCCCGGCACCCATTGAATAGGAGGCGCGGTGGGACCCACAGCCGGTCTGAACACTTCGGAGAAAAGGAACATATCCCGCCATCGCCGAGACTCGAACGATTCAATGTCCAGTCCGTAACCTAGTCACTATACTGACTGAGCTATCTCGATTCACCTCCTGTGAGTATAAAGCTATACCATTACAGGCCTGGACAGACCGTTGGTGTTCCAGGAGGCTGAGACTCCTAAAATTTGTAGACAGTCGGTACATGGAGGTGACAATGTTGTCAGCTCTACGCACCGGTGGCCTTTACACCACAGGAAATATTCCTGGTACTCTTTTCTGTCGGGGACCGCGGTAGCACAATGGATAAGGCGCTGTGCTACAAATAGGAAGGTCGCTGGCTCGATCCCAGCTGGTGTCATTGGATTTTTTTATTGATATAAAATCCTTCCGATCGCACTATGGACTTGCAGTCGACTCAGCCTCTAACAGAAATGAGTACCAGGAGTATTTCCTGGAGGTAAAAGCGGCCGGTGCGTAAGGCTGACAACCTTACCACCATCCTGTGCCGTTGTCAAGAAATCTGGGAACCTTAACTTCCTGGAACCCTCTGGGCTACTCAAGGCCTGTAACAGAACTGTTTTACCTTACTCTTTTCTGTTAGAGGCTGAGTCGACCCCAGGGCCATAGTGCGGCCGGCAGGACTATATCAAAGAAAAATTCCAAAGAATCGAAACCGCGATCTTCCGGTTTGTAGTGTAGTACCTCAACCAACTGCGCCACCGCGTGGCCATCCTACATGTAGATATAAATACATAAAAGCTACATATTGTGTTCTTTTAGACATATACAGCTCGCAATGAACAAATCACTAAAGCACACAAAAGGAACGCATAAAAGGAATCACGGGATAGCATAATCGGTATAGCGACTAGGTTACAGACTCTGGAAGACCGAGGAAACTTGGTTCGATTGCCTGCAAGAGCAAGAGATTTTTTTCTACTTCAAAGCGCCCACATCAGCTCTGGGCCCCATCTAATTTCGCACTGAATGGATGCCGGGAACAATATCACCAGCGGTAAAGCGGCTGGGGAGTGACGATGACCACCGGAGGTTGAATAAACGGACAAACAAACTTTCAAGTTCATTTGTAAACTACACAACCCCAGACAGTCCATTTCCAAGAACAAAATGCCTGGAATGACGTTAACGGCCAAGTTTAATGTTACGAATAAGTTCTGGCGATGAGAAGAAAACTGACGTCGGTAACAAGTATCTGTTAATATTGTCACCGAAATTCAGCATTTGTTCAGTAATTATCAATTTAACACTCCCCCTCCTCCGCCCAGCAACGCACCAGGTTTATGGAAGGCCTATATCTCAATGAATTTATTACAGGGTAGTTCCCTCCTGGTACATGGCATGGCACCAAGGTCGGGGCTAAAATACAGGGTATTTCTTTTATCCTCTGAATGAGTGAGGCATCTTCATCGTAAGGAACAGGGATGAACAAATCCCGGGCGACAGGTCACCCTGGAGACTACACTTGTGCGGTAGCGAATAATATTTTGGGGTTCTCAGTATGGAAAATGCGGCGCCTAGAATTTTGAGGCGCCTAGTAAAAAACTATCCCTTTACAGGCCTGGACAGGACCTGAGGGTTCCAGGAGGTTGAGGTTCCCATATTTCAAGACAATCGGAACATGAAGGTGGTAAGGTTGTCAGTCCTACGCACCGGCCGCTTTTACCCTCCAGGAAATATTCCTGGTACTCATTTCTGTTAGAAGCTGAGTCAACACCGGGCCATAGTGCGATCGGAAGGATTATGTCAATGAAAAATTCCAATGACTCCATCGGGAATCGAACCCGCGACCTTCCGGCTTGTAGCGCAGTGCCTCAACTAACTGTGCACCACGTGCCCTTGGCACAGAAGGCCTGCATCCGCCAGACAACCGTGGTGCCCAGGACAACGATAAAAGAAACGCACTGTAAAACGATAAAGAAAGAACAAGAAATTCGACCCACAAAGAAGGGACTAATTATCGTGCCCATCCTATACCCATCATCATCAAAATATGGAACGCAACATACATAAATTCCGCAAACGCATCTCACACTAAACTCTTCATACCCACCATCTTCCACAGACTCTCCCTTCCCCTCTGGCCCAACTTCATTTTCACACAATTCCTAACAAATCACGGCAGTTTCCGTTCACACTTCCACAAAATAAAGATGACGCCCTCGCCAACCTGCAGCTGTCCTGAAAAGGCTGTACAAACCGCGTACCATCTTATGACAGAATGCAGAATATTCTCAAGTGAACGTCCAACAGTACTTCAAATCCTTCCGCCACCTCTGATTCTAAAACATCACATAAATACCGTCGGCGTCACAAGCTTCCTCAGAAACATCCTACACTCACTCCAAGAACAGAAGTGCAATCAGACTCCATAACAACTCCAAAACAACGTACTGACCGCAACACTGACTGGAACCTTCAAGGCTAAATTACTGTTCTGTTTTTCTTGTCGGTATAAAGATGTTTTATTTCTTCTTGTTGTTGTGTACTAATTTAGGTATATAAGTTAACAGAAGATTCGAAATTCCTTAACAGTGTCTTCAAGACATCATGCTTTGTCTGTAGCGTTTTAAACTCAATCTCTTTTGTTTGTCTTATAGTTTTTAAGTTAATATTGGTACATTGGTTACAATTCTGTACTCAATCTCCGTAAATATCCCGTGATATATCTATTGGTGAAACACGAGTTGTGTAAACCATCTCTGCATAAAATCCTATGCCCATATCTAACGTGACTGAGAGGTAGGCCATGCGGGCTGGCACATCGACTTTCACGACTTCCTCATTACAACGTGACAATAAACAGTCTGTGCAGCGAACGCACAAAAAAAAAATGCACTAGCAGAAGGTCTGATCTACTTCTGTCTACCACCCTTCTCGGACTCCTGCAATGGCGCTTCTAATACAGTGCACTGGCCGTTTCGCCAGTCCGTCATGTAACAACAGGTCGGATTACAGGATTAGTTTTAAATTAATACCAAGACAAATATTCATTCGAGATCATACGTATGGTTGAATCATAACAGCTACATTTTAATGTGTCTTTCTGCCAACCCAACTCATTTCAAAGAGCCAAAGTGTAGGAATACTCGCAGTAATCATCCCCTACTTAACATACCATTTAAAAATAATTATACTGGCAATTGCTTTTGGAAACAATAAACTCATCTGCACACGCACAATAAGCAATAATTACGATTACAATCCGTGCAGCATTTTAAAGTTAAAGGTAAAGTTCGCCCTAGAAAGGGCCACGAAGGCCCAAAATTGAAGTAGATGTACAGCTCTACTATTTCCTTAACCTCGGCGCTAGATGGGGTGGGTGGTCAACGCCACGCCCCGGCCGCTTTACCCCCGGGAAAGACCCGGTACCCATTGTATAGGAGGCTGGGTGGGCACCAGGGCCGGTCCGGACGGCACAGCATTACACAAAACGTACAGAAAGGATTGGCACTACATGCTGTTACACACCTTCCTGCGAAGGTACACGTCTGGCCGTTCTTAATCACCAACCCTATAGATCTATACTAGATGATCTGTGCTATAGACGGTCAGCGTCACGACCCGCCCGCTTTATACCTGTCGAAAGAGCCCGTTACCCAGTGGATAATGGGGAGTGTCACACAACCTGTATACAGGCAGACCGTTCCCCCCGGAACCTAACCCCGATTCTCCGGTCAAGGCCGCAGAGTCACTACAAACCACAAAGAAGGGACTGAGGTACCCAAGTCCAACACAAAAACGGTATTCTTTGACGATGACAAACCTAACGCGTTCCGTAACAACCAGGCATTCCTGAACGACTGAATGCCAGAGAAAAGCTCTGGGCTTGCCCTGTAGAAGGGAGTTAGTCGCTGTTACAGCAATGGTTTTCGAAATTTTCCATTTCAAAAACAGTCACGCGTTTCAAACAACAGGTTTCCTACCTCTCTAATGTTGTTCAGTACACGTAAGGCCGTCATCATCGTGTACTTTTAAGGTTTAGGTCCAGTAAGGTCTGTTCCTCTTGACCTTGAAAGATGCGGCAATCAGGTCCACAAACGTAACTATTATTGTTTGTTTTTGGCACGACAGCCTCCAGTGGGCGAGGGTCTCCTCATTAACGAGGTTTCACTATCACACATAACGACGCACCAGAGTCGGTAGGACGCCTCTGGACGAGTAACCAGCTCGTCGCAGAGACCTCTGCCTGACAACACACAACACTCACGACAGACTTCCATGCCCCCGGTGGGATTCGAACCCACAATCGCAATAGGTAAGCGGCCGCAGACCTACGCCCTAGACCGCGCGGCCACTGGGACCGGCCATAACTATTATTGGCCCTAAACAACGCTTTCATTTACAACCTAAAAATTAACTTCAGTTTGGGGTATAAATTAGAACACCTCAAGATCACTGACAATGAACATTCACCAACAAAAGTTACACACAAGGACACGCTAAAGAACTGAATGTTCCTACACTACTAGTTCGTACCTAACAAGAAGCAGAACAAGCTTAAGTAAAACCTACGCAGTGAACGTTATTTCATTTCAGAATAATTTTTCAGTCACTCGCTACTGCAATACGTTTAATATATTTCTGCAGGCTGTGGTAAAACAATGCAATACAAAAAGCCTATACAGAAAGCACAACAACTCGGACATTTCAGTGCAATATACAGCTCTGAGGTAAATCTACACAGTATGACGCTAAGTAGGGTACACCGTCGCCGACAGGCATGAAGCAAAATGACGCTCATGTATCCCTAGTCTTATAGAACCACGAGTCGCGCCTTTTGTGTTAGACGAACCTTATGGTGTGGCAGACAGCACTACTGCTTCGGACTCTGGAGTGCCTTTGTTCGAAACCAGGCCTGGTGGTGTATATCCATGGTAAAGTTTATCGTCCTTTCGCTCAGTATTGCAAATAAAACCGGGCCAGTACATTAAAATAAGCCATCACCACCCACTTCCCCTTATTAAAAAAACTCATAATCACCATTTCATCCCTCATCGATGCAAAATAGCTTTCACAGTCGACTTCCGATGCGTCTAAAGCTCTCTTCACTGGCAGTCCTAGTTCCAAGACCTCATGTTCGATTTTTATCACTGAGACTTACGGAACGATGGCGTGTTACGTCGACAAATCGACGCATGCCTGTGACCAATGACGTATGCACGGCAGGTGGCCATGGGTCTTGGCTATCACGTTTGGTCACTAATCTCCCAACCACTCGGCCACCGAGCCCATTTCGTGCCACTTACACATCGTGGAACAACATGCAATTCCTTATTCACCGTAATCGTTGTCCTGCAGGCACTGAAAAATATATTCCATGCTACTTGTCTCGGCAGTGCTATAAAGGAGCTACTGAGACGTTTTGGTCCATCTACAGCACTTAACACACACAATCAATTCTATCTAATAAACTGTTACAATTAATCAACCATTGAACGCATTGTGATATACTAAACGCTACTTTGGAGCAATAATCAGCTTGTGTATGATCACACTTCCTCATTTAAATGTCCCATTTGATTTACCTTGGCACGACATTTAAGAACGAACTGCATAGTCGGGGGGGGGGGACTATGCAGTTCGTTCTTAAATGTCGTGCCCTTATTGAACTGTATGACCTGACTATGGGCCGCGACAGCTTAAGAAATGCTGCCTTAATATGAATGAGACAAATTAAGCTCTAAAAACTTAGAAGCAGAAATTTTAGGGTTGTAGACCGCGTAGACGTAAACATTAATGGCATTTCTTTTTTACTGAATATAAATAGTAGGAGATAACATCTGGAAATACTCTAAGACAGTGATACTCAAATTATAAAGGCGGAAACCCTGGGATTCCGTCGGCGACTGTCAGGGGTTCGCAAGCAAATATCCCTCATTATGAAACTATCAGATATACTTTTAAAAATTATATTTTATACACCATCGGCTCTGCGTTTATTTTCAGTGTATATCACCTAAAATAAAATTGTATTTCAGAAACGTGCTTACATGTTTAATTTGCAAACAAAACTTTATTGTTCAAAAAGCCTTATTTCATTTTTCACCCTAAAAGCAAACTTTTACTTCGCAGGGTTTCCACGAAAATTCAGAACTAATCCCAAGGGTTCCACGGATATTAATAGTTTGGACGCCACTGCCCTAAGATAGGTACTGCACACAGTCAATGGAGAGTTTCTTTCACGTTACTTTGACAGAGTACCAGCAGATTTCAAACAGCTAACGAACAGACCTTTAACATGAGAATATCCTGAACCTGTCCAACATAACTCACTTGCTAACTCACTCCCGCCCCAAGAACCCCCGTCCTGTGTTCTCCACGGTCTTGCGAATGAAAAATTATTGTGGACGAATACAGATATCTTTGAATTTATTCGTTAGTATTTTCTACCGGTCTCTTCTTAAATTTCTGTGCAGCTGTTTAACGTAAGTGGCGTACTGCATACAGACATACGCCTTGCACCTTATGTGGCTGTCAACAGAGTGGTGCGCGGTACTTGGAAGTACAAGGGCGTTGATAAGAACTGCTTCTGTTGTGCAGAAACGTCTGGCGGGTACAAAGTTCGCCTACTGAAATGAACCAATGTTTGTTGACCCTCAAAATACGGATTTAGATGCTCAACAGTTAATAGGTACGATTCATTTGGATTCTTGTTACTTTCTCTTTTCTTCACATAGGTCACATTTCAGTTAAAACATTCCGCACAGTAGTCTACGTTTTCTGTGTTTATATACAGGCCATACCTATAAATAAAAACTATGGATAGTTAAATTTTCCCGTTACAGGCCCGGTGTGGCCCAGCGAGTGGGTAGAGGTATAGCTCTACTGTTCCATGACCGCGGCACTAGAAGGGGGTGAGTGGTCAGCAGCACGCCCCGGCCGCACTTTACCCCCGGGAAAGACCCGGTACCCATTTTACAGGAGGCT
>Ga0123353_10011977_pt1 | contig 12273 bp, 5 predicted proteins | sample TergutLab28metaG_3_FD_92763 | JGI IMG/M metagenome (GOLD analysis project Ga0123353, IMG submission 92763) | Labiotermes labralis P3 segment gut microbial communities from Petit-Saut dam, French Guiana - Lab288 P3 | ecosystem: Host-associated > Arthropoda: Insects > Digestive system > Gut ... | reverse complement strand
GGTCAGTAAGATGAAGCAACCGTTCTGATTTTCGCGACAGTTGTGCGGCAGACTTCAGTAAAGAACAAAGTGTGCGTATTGGCAGGCTACGTTGTCCCTGTTCTGCAAAGTGGAGCCTTGAAATGGAAGAAGAAACGGACTGGAGTCAGATCTCGAGCAGTGACCAGCTAACATACATTAACGCGCGGCCACATGCCTCAGGTGCAGTATCGGAAATTTTGGAAAATTATGGATAGCAAGTTCTTCCCCACCCGCCGTACAGTCCTGACATGAGCCCACCAGCCTTTGACTTGTTCCAAAATTGAAGAAACCATTCCGTGAGAAACGCTTCAGAAGCATTGAGGAGGTGTCTAATGAGGTGACCCGAGTAATCAACACGCATCAAAAACGAAGGCTTCCTGACAGGAATACAAGACTAGCCCAAACATTGGACCGCTGTGATAGAGCACAACAGAGATTACATTGAAGGCCTGTAAATGTATTTTGTAAAATAAATTCATTTTTAGAGAGAAAACGTACAGTGTGCAGAACTTCTGAAATGGCCCACATAGAACATTCTGTTACACAATACATACAACAAATGAAAGACATCTGGACCGCACATCATGCTGTAACCTTGTTCATTTAATGTTTGTTCTTTTTTATAATACGTGTAATTTCCACGACAGCATTTGATGATGACACCGAAGTGTGTTTCATTTTAATACTTAGGGAATCATGTTGACCGCTCGTGTTTAGCTCCCAGTCTGGAGCCATTTAAAACTAATACCATGAGTTCAAATCCTTCAACACATAATCTGTTGTCAGAGGTTTGTCCGATGTAGACCACAGGCCTAGTTCAGGGAGACTTATGATTGTCCAGCGTTATATAAAATCGAAACCACGAACGGTGAGAAAGTTCGACTAGGAAGCACAAGACGTACAGAGTGTATCTTTCATCACGTCCATGATCAAAACAGCTTTTTCGTAGAGAAAACTGGCATCTGCCGGATCATCACGGGACCGTTGCCCTGCTCAGAGATGAGATAACAGGGGCACTGCCTATGTGTCTGTGAGTTGGCGTTACAAGTAGCGGTTTGTTTAGTACTTCTGCTTCGATTTATCCGGACGGAGTGTTGTATTCTCGTGTCAGAGGCTTTTCGTCCTAGAAGAGGGTTTTCGCGGTTTTCTTTAGTAAAAGCAATCCCATTATAGGCCTGGACAGACCCTGAAGGTTCCAGGAGGTTGAGGCTCCCAGATTTCAAGACATTCGGCACATGATGATGGTAAGGTTGTCAGCCACACCTACCGGCCGCCTTTACCCCCCAGGAAATATTCCTGGTACTCATTTCTGTTGGAGGCTTAGTGCACCTATGGTGCGGCCGGAAGGTTTGTCAATGAAAAATTCCAATGACAACATCGGGAATCGAAGCCGCGATGCTCTGACTTGTAGCACAGTGCCTCAACCAACTGCGCCAACGCGTGCCCCGCCTGTACTCAGTAAACTAGTGACACAGGCAGCCTATCGTACTCAATCTAAACATATACCCTTCAGGGGTGTTGCTTATGACTGAAGTATCTTGGATTGTCACCCCTTCTTAGAGAGCGCACGTTTATCGAAATTTCGAAGTTTTCATCTACAGAGCCCAGAAATCGAAGAAGAAGAAGATGATGAAGAAGAAGAAGTAGCATAAATTCAATACGATTCTTCTGAACGTCGGTAACTGTTCACTAGATGAAGCAGCTTAACCCTTTAAAAACCAAGTTAAATCCCATTTGCAATCTGCTGGCATTATTAGGAGCTCACCATATTTTCCACGTTAGCGGGTTAAGGGTTAACATCTCAGAAGACTGCACTACCCACAAGAGGGAAGTTTTATATTTACCCCTATGGGGACCCCCAAATTTCGGACCTGAACATCAGCCTGCTAGTTTTTCAAATGGCTCTGTCTATGTGGATGGCGCTCGGCGAACGGGTGTGATAGTAGCGACGTTGAACCGTGGAACACTGCTACAGGAGTAGCCTTAGTTAATTACCTAATGGGCTAGTTTTGTTAGCACTGGAAAATATTTTGTAAAAAGCAGTCGCCTATTCTACTAATCAAGTTAAGAACTGACGGCAGGATGTAAGATGTTTGGCTTCTTCACTCTGTTAATAGTCCCTGCAGGTTTTCTCCGTATGTTAACAGCAGTATGATCTGCTCGGCTGAACAGATTTCGGATCGGTCATGCACAATTGTTATGTGTAGATCTTTATCTGTTTCCTCACATAGGACACTCTATTATTAAGTCCAAATACATAAATGTGTGTAGGTCATCGTGTAAAGCCTGTGTCATTTGTGTGCGATTTAAAAAACGTATTGATTTATTCGACAGCGTCTATTAAAAATCCCCGACATAAAGTATTACAAAAATCCGTCCTTTGGGAGACAATCTAATAGTCCCTTTTCGCAAATGTTTCGCGAAAATGTCTAAAAAACAAGAGTTTAAACGTGCTTTGTTACAAAAGAATTGCCGGTGGAGGGGGGGGGGGGCGGCTGCCTCAGGTGGGAAGGACGAAAGTGATTGTCTTAGAAAGAATGCTGAAAATACAAGAATACATCGCACAGTCTAACGAAATATACTTGTTGGTGTTTGCTAAATGCATTGTACAAAGTCCTCCTAATTCACCCGGTAAACTATTTACAGCACAGCACACTCTGCTAAAACTTGTTACAGGAAAACTTTGTCTCTCCGTTCGCAGACGTAAGCACGTAGTTACCAAATTCACACCCAATAAAACCCTCCTAATTAATGATATTGTCCGGAAAAAAAACAACAGTCGACCCGCTATATAACCTGCAGTTTAATTGGTTGAAAGTTGATAGTAGTTTTGCTGTGCATTGTGACATAATATTGACATTAATGGGTGTGTCATCCGATTGCATCAATTGCAGGGAGGGAAGGATGGTGTTTTATCAGAGTTTCCCCTCTCTCGGGCAGTCGGTGCTATGAAATCACTTGAGTGAACACATAACCACTTTCTGCCTTGTGATTGCTGTGTGTACCGCCGCGTTTTAACGTTTTGTCCACACAGTTTATGTACGTGTTTCTTATGAGCATTCACGGAATTGCCTTTATGGTAGAGGCGAAGGGTGTTGTCTGTGAGGTAGGAAATGATGCTTTAAACCGCAAAGCGGATTCATGCTCCGTACTGACGTCTTTCGTATTACTGTTCGTATCAGGAGGACATACAGTCTAAAGCCTGAGAGCCTTTAGATACAGAAGAACTGTACCGGATGTCGCAGATCATTGGACAGAAATGTACGGATCACAATGTTTTTAGTCTCCAGAGGCCACGATTGATGTGTTTTATTGTCTGTAATGAAATGTTCGAAGTTAGGTTGTTGTTTAAAGTCGTTATAAGAGGACACGTGTATCAACGCACAGGCCTGTAAGTCTGTGTCTATTAACCCACTCTACACTGTTCCGTTTGGCAAGCCATAGAACGAAATCAGCGTAGTTCTCGACAAATCGCCCACTCCTTAGTTTTCTTATAAGTTATTTCATATTCCGTCGAGGTGGGTGCTTATTCTAATTTCCTTGTCACAATCGTTGCAGATCTGGCTGTTACGACGCTGAACATTAAGATTAATAAATATAAATTATGTAATCATTATGCTAATTAGAAGTGGGTAATTTTTTTAAAGAGACAATTATTTTGCTTAAGTGAATGTTTCGCAATCGGTGTTATATTCTCACATCATCAGCGTTATAAAATAAGGCATCTGAAAATTACGGTGTAATTAGCACGCATGAGTGGAGGGGGAATGAGAAATGCTGCATAGGAGATTCAGTAGCCCGTCTGGACTTTTTGAAGAAGAGATAAATATATTTCCCCTAAAATCGAACCGTGGTTTTTCGGACGTCCGTTTTGTAGTCTGCTGACTATACCGACTGAGCTGCGTGCTGTTCCGATTAACTAAGGGAAGTAGCATTGTGTTTTCCTGTATTGTGGGGTTTATTCGAAAAGAGAACTGAATAGAAAAGACAATGCCAGTCATTGTTAAGTTTGGTAAAGTGGAAAACTGTACTAATGTGAAGAATACGTCAATATAATCTCCGTAACAACAATGTAGTGAGTCCAACTACTTTATAATCCATGCAAGAAATTTTAATGATAAAGGCAGCTGTTTTGGTGTCAAGGCTATAGTTGTTACTTTAAAAAACATAAGAATTGGACCCCCAACATCGCTATGAACGAGACACCAATGAATATTAAGTAGAGGGCTTTCAAGAAATCAAAGCTTGTATATGCTTCTCTGTATCCTTAAAATTTTCTGTTTACTTAAACAAGTTATTATTTTTGCAGTGAAGCTAGTAACCTACCGGATCCACCATTCTAACGAAAGATTGTTATACTATGACCCCTGATCTCAATGGAGAATGCAGTCGTTCTGAAAAAGATGATCGTCGCTCAGAAAGTCAAGAAACTTTCCTTAATAATAGTGTAACTGGAACTTGCAACATACTGTATACTTACTGTACAAACAGTGTCCTTGTTTGTGTAGAATGGCTACATGTTTCGACTCATCTTGAGACATTGTCAGGATGAGTCTGAACTTCTAGACATTTTACATAAATAAAAACATCACTCTTTTAGTGCAGTATTGCAATAATAATTATCATATTATTAAGAGAAGTCGGAAAACGGGATGTCTTCTATCAAGACGAAATTTGTACCTTTATGGAATTCGCACATTCATCACTGTAAATACGACAGAGAATTTCGGGCACACGTTATATATATCTCACCTGCTTGTTACAAACTCTCCGTCTTAAAAATCATGTGTCAACAGTGCTTAATATATAAAATGTGAGTTTGTAATTCTACACAGAAAGAGCAGCCAGTTAAAATAAAGTCAGTTTTATTGGTTACAAGAGTGTCTTACATGCTTATTGCTGTTATTATTAAAGATTAAGAATATTATATTGAAAATATCGACTGTCTGGTATATATATATTAATAATTTCATGAAATGTTAGAGTGATAACTCTTAAGATTAACATGCAATTTTATGTTGTTCGTGTATGTCCATTACATTTTATCATTTATGTTGCTAACCCTAAGATGACAGTAATGGCCGAAACACGTAGCGAAATTAACTGCATAGTTTAATGTTAATATATGTAAGGCTGTATTATTAGGGCAGAAAAATCCCATCATAAAGTTACACTGCTTGAAGCGTAAGTACATAAATTCTGAACAATATTTGCTACACACAAAGTGTGGGCAGTTAGCTGTTTCCATCACGAAGTAGACGTGATATGTAACACCTGTTGTGTTGGATTTATTACATTGAGACATTTAAGAAAATGAGGTAAGTTAGACGTAATACAAAATAAGTTTTAAAATATTAATTTTTTTCTGATGACTGTGTGTTTGTAAACTGATATTAAATGTAAGGCACACAGTTGAGTGTCCAATGAAATGTAAGTATGTTGTACGCTTTCTTCTGGGTAATTCACCGACGTCTGAATTTTATATGCCGACGTTTCGGAACACTCTGTTCCATCTTCATAGGCAGGCAGGCATGAAGAATTCTTCATAACAAAGTGGTTTTACCGGAAAGTGCGGCTGGATTGATTATTGTTAATCAGATCATTTATATTAGTTGACTTTTGATTTACGCAGAATTATTGTGTCGTGCGATACAGCATGATCTGATTTTGTTGATTGTCTTGTTATTCAGTTTTGTGGTATTTATTTGTTTATTGAATAATCATAGCAGTTATTGTATTTTTGTGATTAATTTTTTTGTACGATATATTATTTGTACCGTGAGGGGTTGATAAATAATTTTTTTGTAAATTGATTATTCTTGCCGTACCTTGTGTATTGCGGTTCATTGATTTTCATTATTTATTTTTATTTCCCGATTTTGAAGGAGTCAATAATTTATGTTAGTTACTGTTTCATTAGTATTAATAATGGGTTATTGGTAGTGAAATGTTATTCGTAGGCTGGTGCATTACCTGGGCTGGTAAGTATGAAGAATTGTTCGTAACTACCCGCCTATGAAGATGGAACAGAGTGTTCCGAAACGTCGGAATATAAAATTCAGACGCCAGGGAATTACCCAAAAGAAAGCATACAACATTCAGAACACGGCGAAAGTTTGAAATCAGAAACATAAATATAACACCATTATCCTGTCACATGCCTCACTGCGATGTATTCATTGAAACTAATCGTTAAGTAACCCGTAAGTCAATTTTGCAGAACAACTATATCTCTGGTAGGCTGAGGAATGTTTTGGGAGATGTCTTGTTAAAGTAGCTTAGCTCTCAATGTGTTAGGGCTCAGGTAACCAGCACAAGCTTATTATATCATCAGGAAGCAAAAGCCCGAGGTCACGTTACACTTTGTGTCACGAAAATGACACCAGATTTGTCGAAAATGGCACGGATATGGTGCTGCTTTAATACTAAACGCCTGTCCAAGGCAGAACTCAGATTTTGTCCAATCAGGATCTAACTGACCCTCGAATCCATCGGAACAAATGACAGGCGTGCTTCCCATTTCGAAGAACCTCGTCCGTGTTTTGTTTTATTTATAGAGGGAGTTGACCCTGTATTGACCCGACACAGAGATGTGACGTCAAGTGTGTCTCGGGTTGACTGATCAATTGGTTTCTTCGGTACTTCAGAATGTTTAGGATCCAGTTGCTAACGAGAACGTGATTAATTACCTAAAGAGACCCGAGCACCATACTCTTGGCAGCAAATTTCCATTCATAATTTTAGCAGTCCGTTAAAATACCAATTACAATATTTATCCTTATGGCATTGTCACAATGCGTGTTCGTAGGAAGGGGTATATTGCTGGTAAAATTATACAGTTGTTCTGTTGTTGCTGTCGCCATACGCCTCATTTGATACATGAATGTCTAAAAACTTAGTCCTTTTCTCGCGAATTACTGTTTTTCAAACAAAGGAGAAGTTAACAAGTCTTATGTTTACGCAGGTTGTTTGGGATCTGTTTTTTATTTCACGATGCTGTAGTTAGTGTCAGGCTGCGTGATGTTGATGGTAAGTTGGATGGAGGACGTCTTAGACTGATCGGGTTAATATCCAGGCGCCTTCCTGGAGTGTAAAGAAAGTTTGAAGTTGCTCTTTGGACACTGTGCTGGGATATCGAGGAGGCTTTGTTCCGTCGATTCTTAACCTCGACACTAGATGGACAGAAAATCAAGAACATTTTCAGAAAGGATAATCAATGTTCCGATCGCGATTAGAATTGGAAACTTCCAGAATAAACATTAGGACCTCCGTAATTTTTTATTTTGTAATTGTTATTATTATTATTATTGTTATGGGTGAACTTAAAGCACATAAATCTTCTCCTGCTTAACTGTGAACATATTTAACCTCATGGCGATCGTTATCTCACTAATACATTAAGGGATGTTTATATCGAAATTTTAATGGAATTCAGGAGTATCAGTAAGTCGAATGATCTACTAGTTTTGTAAATTCCACACGTAAATCATTCCAGAAACTTAATCTAATAAAAATGACTTACTTTATATGCCAATTTTAAAGGCTTTTATAAATAAATTTTAAATATTTTTGTACTCAGCATATTTAATTCAAATTAACTTGTGAGAAAAAAATAGGTAGGTACAACTGAAATACTTAAATTTATCCTGTTACTTGCACCATATTGGCGTCGTGTACTGAAAACGTTTAATTAGCTGACTGCTATGGTACTGTTATTTGTAGAATAAAAATAAAATTTTGAATTTAAAAAAAAAAGAGTGATATTAATTTAGTCAACAATTTGAGAGAAATAACTCGTTAGTATTAACATTGTACCTACTCTCTAGATTCCTTGAAAAGAATTTCAAATCATATTTAAATTAGGTTTCGAAAACTTAGATTAATTATGAAGTACGATTGCGTTCCGCACCGACCTCCGTATTTTATAAGCAAATGGCTCTAGTTTCTACATGTACATAGCAAATCTAGTTTGGAACATGATGGCTGAAACCCTACAAATTCCGAACAGTTCTCCCATATAAAGTAGTTATGAACACAGTAGTTGCTGTGGTTTAGAAACCCGTCATGACTGTTATACTTGAAGGAAAGTTTTTATTGTCGGAGTCCAGTAACAGTTAACACCACCACTGCACACAGGGCTCTTTTGTACCGGAATGTTGGTGCTGACAAGCATTTTACGTTACAAGACCCTCGGATAGGGCCTACATAGAAACATTCTAATTAACAAAGCTGCGCCGGCGAACACTGGGTACTTGTCCTAAACAGACGATATCCGATGAAATTCAGGAGAATGAAGTAACTTTAAGTGCGCCACTGCCGTCGAGATTAAGAATATTAAGTAAAGTAATTCTGTCTCCCGTGTTCTACCGTCCTGTCTGACTGGTGTTTGTTAGGGGATTATAATCATGAGGTTCGTCATCCCCGTTGTGCTTTATGAAATAACTAATGTAGAGTGTGTGTACTGGTCTAACACAAGTATATTTATTGGTAGAATATAAATATTTCTTATACAACCTGAAGATGGCCATTATCAAGCGCCGAAACATGTAGTTGTACCTTATGTAGAAAATACTTTATATTCTGCCAATAAATATAGACCTGTTAGACGAGTACACACACTCTACATTAGTTATTAGGGGATCATACTAGATGTAATAACATACAGGGTAATTCTTAAACTGCTGTAATGTTTAAGAGCTCCGAATTTTCCTCGTACAGTGTTGCTACGTGTTTCTTATGATTTTTAGAACAAGCAGCGAGTGTTTTTCCTATGTAGAACTTATTGATTGGTTCATCAAAACAAACACCGACAAATGCACTCATATATTTTACAATCACCACTTTGTTAACACCATACATAGTTCCAACATGTTTCAGTTGTTAAAGGGACCACCTTCAGTGTGTACAATGATACATTCTAGTAGCGTGGTCAACAAAATGAGCAACGGATTGTAAAATTCAACTTAGTGTGTAGCGTGTACTGTGTTATGCAGCAACAATATGACTCATAACAATCTTGTGTAACAAAGTACACGCAACAATGTCACGGATATTGTATTTGACGGGGACACGGATAGGATTTTTTTAAACAAGCTGAACTGCAGGAAAAGCTTTATGAAATGACACTGACATAGGCCGTACTTCTTGAAGCAGTGGAATGCGTGTTGACTGGATTCCACTAACTCAGGACTGAGATTACTTGCTGGCTGTTGGTTATTGCTACCCCAACCTGCTCTCTTTATGTCTCAGAAGTAAAATCAATTATAAGAATTAAAATTAAGATGTGTTTTAGGTTTCGAGGATACGAAATGTATGTCACTTGACTTGACTTGATACTATTGTTACTTAATTTTAATCTGTTCTAACAAGCATATCAATGTGACAGTTTTATACTTTAAATTTACTTATGGCTGTCTACAATAAAACCTCGGTATATCACATCATAGATAGCAAATTTAAGACTGCTAACAAATATTGACATTGATGTAAATGGGATCCCATACAACTTGACATTTTATGCACAACATGTAACCAGATTTTTTAAGTTTTGTATGGCATTGGCCTGATAATGGTCGTAACGACCGAAACTGGTAGTCACTAATGCAATAAAAACGTTTATTGTGTCCTGCTATATATATATATATATATAATTTTTAATAATGTATATCATGATGCACGGCTGTTTTTGTTACAATGTCGGAATTTGCTCTCAGTGGGTTTGGCCCTTCATAGTTTATAATAAAACTAATTTTAAATTTTTATTTGGTAGCTCTCTTTCGTAGTTATGCTTCCAGCACACTTCAGTAAATTCGGTTGGCTGGGATTAACCGTGCCATGTGTTGAAGCTTTTCCAACGATTGCTCTTGAGCCAATAGTACAGACACCATGTTCTGGATAATCGATGTTAGCTAGTTAGTTAAATGGCTAGCTAGTTAGTTAGTTAGTTAGTTAGTTAGTTTAGTTAGCTAGTTTAGTTAGTCAGTCAGCCAGTTAAATTCCCCTTACCATAGACCCGTCTTCTGTAGAATGTCCTCTTCACTACGGAATGCTATAAAAATATATTTTTATTCTCCCACTTTTACCCTGAAATTTGGGCGTTTTTAATAAAAGTCATAAGTGGGTGAGTTTTGAGCAACTATGGTTCATATTGAAAGTAATAAGAAATACCGTGTACTTCATGCACTAAATGAAACTATCAAAATTCCAATAATTTGGTTGAGTTTGTTCATTGAGTTCGCTTATATTGAAAGACCAGTGGCTAGGTTACACGATCACAGGGTAGACCTCATAATGAATTTTAACCATCAATCAGGGGTTGTTCTGAATATCTGACAGACCGCGAGCTGCAGAATCTTTTTCGATCGTACACGGAAACAGCCAAAATTCATTACTTGAAGAGAGATATATTAAAATTCATGCATGCTCAAAAACCACAAAATGTAAATTTTACAAGTTTTAATGGAAGGTAACTACATCCAGAGCATGTTTCGTAATTCTGGTTTCCATTAAAGGAATTCTTGTTGTACCAACTGTTATTTCTCTCTTATTGCAATATTTTCGGTTATACCTTTCCTGTATCCTTATAATAAACCCAAATAGATGCACTAATTCCTCAAATTTGTTTTTGGAATCAAACTCTACATGTTTCGGGCAGTTCGTCTGTCCATCATCAGGAGTTTTTCACTGTACACACAGCAATGGAATATGTCATACAGGTTTGCTGACAGCTTACGAGCAAGCTGTCAGCAAACCTCTATGACATATACCATTGCTATGTGTACAGTTAAAAACTCCTGATGATGGACAGAGGAGTGCGCAGTGCGCACCGGAAGGCCACCTACAGGTTTGATGATGCCGGATGCTGTATAATACAATTTTGACCTCCTGATGATAAGCACATAAAGTTCGAAACATGTAGAGGCATTTAATAAACTTATTATAAAACAAGACTTTGTGCATCAAGTTGGTTAATTACTAGGAAGAATGTAGAATTTTATTCAAAAATAAATTTGAAAAATCAGTGCATGTATTTGGTTTTATTACAAGAACTTATCACGATGCACGGTCACTTGAACGTTGAAAACCTTTCCTGTAATAACTTCAGACTGAAACTTCATGTCCATTTGAATGAAATTAGGACGTATGAATTCTGGTATGTTACACAGCACCGTTAGGGAACTGATGTCAGTAGTAACTGATACATGTGGGAATGTGACTTTAACATACTACTTGGACAACCTAGGCGTAGATGGGATTATAATACTCATGTAGGTCATAGACGAATAGGATTGTAATTCATGAAGTGTAATCAATGGGCTCAGGATGGAAGTGTGCTGAGCTTTTTAACATTGTAATGAACATTCATTTTCCATAATATTTGGGGATATTTTTTCTCGGTTGAGGAATTATTAGAAGGAATCTGAAGCGTTGGATTAGCCAGTGGTTTAAAATATCATTTCACTATCAGCAAAACACACGAAATCGAATTAGGTTTCCATCACATTAATGTCTTGGCACTTATTTATTTAAGTTTGTATTTTTCTAATATATAAATTAGCAGTCATTATTTGCAGGCTGAATAGTCGGATTTTTTTCCCGGCATATGGAGAGGGACATTTTGTTTCTCCATCACTTGCGAAATTTCTCACCAATATTGCTGTGCAACGAATGCCTGCTTTTACTTCCACGCTATGCAGGCTATTGCTGCGTGAATCCCGCCACTCGCTTCTGTCCATTGCCAGGGTAAAAGAATTTATGGACTTTTCCCCATTGCTTCACTATTCCACCTCCCCATGTATTTTCATGGCGTCCAAGCAAATTTTTAACTTTATTTTCGAAATATAATCTCTGAACGAGATACCACTTTAAATTTTATGATAATTTCACGATAATTTCTTAATTACTGCAATATCCTAAACAACCACTTGGAAGACTTAGGCGTAGGTAGCAGAAAATAATGTCAAAACGGATCTTTAAGAAGTGGGATGGGGGGCATGTTCTGGATTGATATAACAGAGGTTAGATACAAGGAGCGGGTTGTTGTGAGTACGGTAATGAACCTCCGTGTCCTATAAAATTCGGGGATTTTCTTGGTTAGGTGAGGGACTGTTAGTTTCTCAGCAAATGCTCTACTGCATGGAATTATTTAGTTGGTTAGTTACTTCTTAAGACACTGATTTTTCTGAAAATATTATTGCGATAGTTTGGCTGAATTCCAAGGGTAAATAATATACTTTCCTTATCTTTATCTAT
>Ga0123353_10011975_pt1 | contig 12275 bp, 7 predicted proteins | sample TergutLab28metaG_3_FD_92763 | JGI IMG/M metagenome (GOLD analysis project Ga0123353, IMG submission 92763) | Labiotermes labralis P3 segment gut microbial communities from Petit-Saut dam, French Guiana - Lab288 P3 | ecosystem: Host-associated > Arthropoda: Insects > Digestive system > Gut ... | reverse complement strand
TGAATAGGATCGAGAAAATGCCACGTGGAGCTGGCCATGGGAAAAACAGATGATGGTAGATATATTGCAACAGGTTTAAGTGTCTGGCCTTGAGCCTTACTGATTGTCATAGCAAATGCGGTTTGGATCGGAAATAGCCTTCTGCACAGTTTGAAGGGGGTGACAGTATCTGATGGACATACCTGAATCCCGGGTATAAGGTTAGATTTTAGAGTTAATAACTTCTGATATTGTTTAGTGCTTGTGTAATCCTCTTACGATCATATGCTGCCACCACCGGAGGCCAAGGGAAGCTACCACATTTCATGTGCTTCCCTCTGGTTTCCGGCAGAGGCAGCATTGTCAATTTCAAAGTTAGATTTTTGTTAAAACCATTTTTTAGATAGAATTAGAGAAAACAAAGAAGATTTCTACAAATGCCATATCCTAAGATTTCTAGAAATGTCTATATTGAAAAGATCCCATTGGTAGTTCAGTAGATAGTGATGTCACAAACAAATATTACCGTATTAATGTATATGATTCTGATCAGACAGGCTCCGAGGCCCATCCAGCCCCGTGTGCAATGGGTACCTGGTCTCTTTCCTGGGGACAAAGTTACTGAGGCTTGGCGTTGACCACCCACCAGTTTCTTCTTCGACGATGTTTATGGGTAAGTTATACTTCTGCCTTCCCTCTATGCCTTCGTGGTATCTTCGTGACGTTCCCCATCCGCTAATAACTGTTACAAACATTCTCCAAAATTCGTGTATGCTTGAGACAATTATTTACGTCTTTCATGTTTTTCGCGTGCGCTACGAGTATACGAACATATATTCTGTTGTGAACAGCTCATACCTAACTGGTTTGCGAAGGCAATCAAACTACACTCTCTGACGAGGATCACTTAAGGAGGACGGGAGTGCATTACGTTCTGATCTTGCAGAAAATTTATATTCGCATCGCAGTTCTGTTTAATATTACTTGCTCTATGAGACGTCGTGCTTTCTACAAGATCTACTGCTCTGGTAAGTACGTCATGGGCTGTGACCAGCAACAATTTACGCCTGTATAGACACAAAAACTATTACAAAGTGCCAAGGAGGAATGGAACGTCCTAGGTGCAATAGAAAGAAGAAAGGATAACTGGATTGGTCACATTTTGCGTAGGAACTGCCTTGAAAGGATAGAAGTTATGGGAAGACGAGGAAGAAGAAATAAGCAGCTACTGGATGAAATTAAGGAAACGAGATGATTTTGGATATTGAAAGAGGAAGCACTAGATTGCACTCTGTGGAGAACTAGCTTTGGAAGTTCCAATGAAATTGTAGTAAGACTAAGTGATGGTGACAGAGCTCTGTAAAAATGTTACTCTGAGCTCCACTGCAGTGAGCGCTCTCTTTGTCGAACTTCACCACAAGCATCGCTACAGGTAGAGAGAAGAACAGTGGTTAGGGCTGCCGTGTATGAAGTTCGGACACTGAGGTTTGGGGTTTTAGGTTAAGGTGGCGAACTTTATGGGCGGGGTACGTCGAAGTATGTGACGGTACAGTTTGGTGGATATGTACGGTACCGGCGGTGCGGGCAATCCTGCTGCCGAGATCGAGAGAGACGTTTAAACTTTAAGGCAGCGCCTTGTGTCCTGAAGTTACGGTGTCTCCCACTATCATCCGCAGACCCTCGGCACTAATGTCTGGCCACTTAAAGCCGGTCCACAATCTCTGCTGCCTCATTTTGTTTGTTCTTGACTTCACCCCTGTCTTTTTGTCTCTAGCTCTCTCCTGCTGGCAATTTCGTAACGACGCACTGCAGAATGTTTCCGTTAACCTCTTAAGGCTACTGGTTACGTACGCCAGCAGGTTTAACATTCAACAACTGTACGCTCTGTCCACATGTTTCGTATTGATCTCAGAACAAACAGCGGCTTCTGCCCCATATAACATAAACTGATTGGTTTTTATAACCGAGATGGAAAGTGTTTACAGCGCGGTACGGACTGGGTCTTTAAATACAGCTGTCTGTTCTTCGTCTGTAAAGGGTTAAATCGTCACTTTAATTCATCGGTCCGCATGTAACAACCACTGACCTGGTACACTGTATATACCTAACAATACTATTGAATATTCGAAGCCGTGCGGACAATCAGCACGTAGAGACAGAAAAATGTTAAATAAAAAAATTTTCTTGGTGCTGCGGCCCAGAGCGTGCTATGGCCCCCTCATCCATGATGTTTCTAGATCGCACACAACGACGTACCGCAGTCGGTAGAACTTCTCTGGACGAGTGATCAACTCGAAGCAGAGACCTCTACCTGACAACACATTGCAATCACAAGAGACGGATATCCATGCCCCCGCGCGAATCGAACCCACAGTCCCAGCAAGTGAGAGATGCTGCAGACCTACGCTTCAGACCACGCGGCCGCTGTGACCGGCAATGTACAAAAATTACATCATGTTAATAAGCACTGAAAATTGTCAACTGTTTTTATCATCAGAACGAAGACAATGTTCCAATCACGATGTATTCATTTATCTTCTACAACATGTTTCTGCCGTTTGTATTGGCCATCATCAACAACTTACTTGTTCTGAGGTATAGACCTCTCCCTTACAGTTAAGACGTCAAAAATACATAATTGTACTCTTATTCCCTACAAGGAATAGCATTAAGACACATACAATGATAGTTAAAATTTGTTGAAGTACCATCATTGAGCTCTAGACGAAAGAAATGTCTTTGGTTCTCGTCTTACAGTGTGAAGCAGACGTGGTCTATGTGGCCAGCAATGTTAGTATGATCTTAGTTCACGTGACGTTGGGCTTTACTGACAACAGACGTAATTTGTTGTGCTGGGCTAAACTGATGTACATAGATAGACTGCTTGCTTATGGAACACCCTGAGTTTCAGTGGCGGTTGTTGAACGCTATGACTAGTTTTATTGTGTTGCAGAAGTAAATGAATGAGTAGTGTTTCAAGTGTTGTGTTCGTTCTGGTAACTAAAATTATGTCGTTTAACAAGCAAAATGAAATGACGACACCAAAATTAAAAATTGTACTTCCTGGTGCTTGAAGCTGGATAACTCCTTTCGTAGATAAACGTATCATAAGCAACATGTAAATAAGATTTGAAGCATTGAAATTGAGAGTGCTGTCTCAAGCGGAGGCCAAGGGAAGTGCACGACAGAAGTTTGCTTCCTTTGGCAAAGGCGTTTTTTTTTTCCTTAAACCAAACTTAGTAGCTTAAGGTAACTAAGCAGAAAATATCTTCACTACGCTTTAGGTTTCTGTGACCATGCATCGTGAGCAAATTGTGAAGAGAGAGAGAAAACCAACAAGATGCAACAATCAGACGTTTATTATCAACACTTTTTCAACATGTTTCGGGCATCATTATGCCCATCTTCAGGAGAACAAAGACAGTGTGTTACTGCATGTGGTGTGCTGCACTGGTTCTGCTGGATGTGGTTGGTAGCGGTTGTGGGGCGCTGCGTTGTAGGGTGCGAGCACTGAGCTCGAACAGTAACCTTCACAGTGCTCGCATCCTACAACGCAGCGGCCTACAACCGCTACCAACCACATCCAGCAGAACCAGCGCAGCACACCAAATGCAGTAACACACTGTCTTTGTTCTCCTGAAGATGGGCATAATGATGCCCGAAACATGTTGAAACAGTGTTGATAATAAACGTCTGATTGTTGCACCTTGTTGGTTTTCTCTCTTTCTTCACAATCTTCACTAAAGCCACTCAGAAAGTCTCATTGGATTAGAGTCTTCGCTGTTATAAATGTTAGGCAGCGTAAGTTGGTGGTTGGATACCGACGTTTCGCGACAGCATATCGGTCCCATTATTCAAGGGTCAAGCAGTCCGACAAGAATGCAGGGGACAGGTTATGCGTTATTGCGTAGAAGATGGGACTATCTTTACTCAATAACGCACCCATCCGTTTTGCGCATTCTTCTTGTTCTTTCGATGAAGTAGTAACACGTGTTTTACGGAAACATCACGGGATTGCACATTATTATGTTAGACCGACTGATGGATAAAAATGAAAATGAGTCCTGAGAGGCCCGTTACTGACTATACGTAGGAAATTCAATGTATTTTTCTCAGTCTCCAAGCACATGCTGAGACGTTTTCTAATTTTATATATTTTTTCTTCTGGCGCAACAGCCCTGAGTGGGCCAGGGCTTCCTCATTCACTAGGTTTCTAGATCACACACAACGACGCACCACAGTCCGTAGGACTCCTCTGGACGAGTGATCAGCTCGTCGCAGAGAGCTCTACCTGACAACACACAACAGTCACAACAGACAGACATCCATGACCCCGATGGGATTCGAACCCACAATCTCAGCTGGCGAGCGGTCGCAGACCTACGCCTTAGACCGCGCGGCCACTGGGACCGGCTAATTTTGTAATTAGTAATGTTTATCTCTTGTGCAGGCCGGCAAACTGAAACTTATCAAAATTAAATCCCTTACTATGGAAGATTTCTCATTGTCTTTCCAGCTCAGAAAATTTCGCGTCCCTTTGTTTGGAGGTTAGGGCTAGTGACCATTTCTTAGGTTCTTAACTAGGCCTGTAATCGAGTCTGACATTCAGAGGACTGTGCATCGTGATATATTCTTATAAAAAATGTTCATCATGATATATTATTACAATAAAAGCCAACTCGATGCACTGTTTCTCAAATTTATTTTGGTAAAAAATTCTACATGTTTCGGACAAGTCTACTTCTATCATCAGGAGTCCCAGCACTGTAAACACAGCAATAGGTATTTGTCATGTTAGCTATGTTGACTGTCTGCTAGCGAGGTCAGGATGGACCTCGCTAGCAGACAGTCAACATAGCTAGCATACCTACTGCTGTGTATACAGTGCTGGGACTTCTGATGATGGACAGTAGATCTGTCCGAAACATGTAGAGTTCTGTACCAAAATATATTTGAGAAATAGTGCAACTCGTTGGCTTTTATTGTAAGAATAAATCTGTTAACCGAAGTTTACTGACCGAGCGTTAGGCTTGTTTTTTTTCCACCTCTGCCTTGTTTTCTTCACTCTTCGGTTTTGAAGGCTTGCTTTGCATTTCAGCACAAAGTTTGTGCATGTTGTTTAGCAACTAAAAGCCACTGTCCCGTGAATGCTGCATCAGGTCTCCAAGACGGAATCGTGCAACCGGCCGGCCGCGACAGCATGTTGTGCTGCTGACAGATATTAATGACTCGCATCGGACTATCGGTGTTTTCAAATTGACGTCGCTTCGCGTTGTTATTAAACTGTTATCGTACAAAAACACATTTCGCGTTATACACGTGCAATGAATACCGGGACATGGGTTCCCGCCCACCGGGACGTATGCGGTTGTCCTTCCTTCAGACAACTAAAGAAACAGGGCATCCTGAAAACTGCGCACAACTGTTCATAGCCCGCGATCCTAATCTCGTCTCCTTCAAGCGATTTCTCTTCATTAATTCTCTACTCCCTCTTACGACAGGTCCACAGCCTCTTCCAAAGTCAGTTCTCCACAGAGCGCAATCTATTGCTTCCTCTTTCATTTTCAGCTATCATCTCTTTTCCTCAAGATCATCCAGTAGCTGCTTACCTCTTCTTTCTCATCTTCCCGTCACATGTATCCTGCCTGTTCTTTCTTTTATTCAATAACGTGTTTCAGAAGGCGGTTCCTACGCAATATATGACGATTGCAATTAACCTTCCCTCTTTTTACTGTATGTACGATATTCCTCTCCTCCTTGCCTATATGTAACACTTCTTCATTTCTCACACGATCGGTCCAAATGATCGTCTCAATCCACCTCCAACACCATATTTCAAAGTTTCCGCGGTATTTCTTATGTGCTTTCCGAAGTGTCCAGGTTTAAGCATCGCACACAACTGTCATCCAAACGCATCACTTTATTGGTTTCTTCCTTAAATTTCAGTTTATTTCACTATGGAGTTTCAATGGTCAGTCCTTGCATAGAACAAGGTTTACGTTCGGAGAAAGGAGAAATTAGTTCACAATTCTAATTGGGAAATCTAATGGTGTGGAGCCAGTTTGGAGACCTCCATAATTGGGCGTATTTTTATGAAGCCTGAAAATGTCACAAATCACATCCTGTAGCTCAGTTTCGACCTCACAGAAAACAGTACGTTCCCATTACAGAAACGTATCTATTAATACTTATTGGAAAGTAACTGCTGTTTTTGGTGAGCGTAACAAGAAATACAGGGTGGCCCACGACAAACTAGCCCTGCTCACTGATAAGCTTCCCCGCATTTCTTTGCGTCACTGCCTGTGTAGACCATTTTCAGCTCATCTGAAATGGTATCTAACTTCTTTAGTAAGAGCAAAAGAACTTTAAAAATGCAATATAACACTTGTTGCTTTTTTATCACTGACGAACGTCGGGCTATTTTTCGTGCGCCATTTTGTACATTTAGTATTGATAATGTTGGACAGGTGGCGGACAATTGTGAGTGCGGTGATGAACCTTCGGGTTCCGTGAAATGCGGGGAATTTCTTGAATAGTTACAAACAAATTAGCTTCTCAAGAAGAACTCTGCACAATGGAGGTAAGTAAGTAAGTAAGTAAGTAAGTGAGTGAGTGAGTGAGTGAGTGAGTGAGTGAGTGAGTGAGTGAGTAAGTGAGTAAGTAAGTAAGTAAGTAAGTAAGTAAGTGAGTGAGTGAGTAAGTGAGTAAGTAAGTAAGTAAGTGAATAAGTAAGTGTTGATAGTGATTGATATTCACCATATTGGAAATGTTTCAGATATATGTTACTAATTTAATGAGTTTTTTTTTTGTGGCGCTGCGGCCCATCGCTGGCCATGGCCTCCTCATTCTTGAGGTTCCTAGACCACAAATAACGACGCATCACAGTCGGTAAGACTCCTCTGGACGAGTGACCTTCTCGTCGCGGAGACCTCTACCTGACAACACACAACACTCACAACAGACAAACATTCATGCTGCCGGTGGGATTCGAACCCACGGTCGCAGCAGGCGAGGGGCCGCTGACCGCGCGGCCACTGGGAATGACAATGAGATTTTATTATATGTTCGGTAAAAGAAAAGTAATTCTTGTACCTGCCAATAAGGCGTATGGGGAAGTGGAGTTAAAGCTCCCAAAATTATGAAATTCAATGCTGTAGTTGTGTGAGTTTGTCTGTCTCTTCGTCTGTGTGAGAAAGCCCATATAACACTTGGAATATGGGGCTGCGTGGGCACCAGAGCAAATCTGGATATTTTGGGAAGAGAAAAACATAAAATGCGAGTTACACACAGGTAAACACGTTTCTGCGGTATAGCGACTAGAATAAGCTGAACAGTCTAGTCACAAATCCAACGACACCACTCCGGCTTTGTTTAATGTCATTTAGAAAAATTTTGTCGTTACCTACTTGTGATCAGCACTGATGGCACATCACGAAGCTGCATTATGTTATGTTATGCTTCTGGAAAGCGGTGGCGTGTTTTATCTTAAATCCTAAGAAGAAGCCCCTGAACATGGAGGCATAAATTTTGTCGAAACATCGTTAATGTAAAGTGGAGCCAACGGAGAATTTATGAGTTTTAGTGCATTATTTGATGAGGGTATCAGCTGCTGAAATTGTATAGCGAGTGTCAGTGGAATGATTTCGACAGGAGAAAAAGGAGTGGGGGGGGAGCCGCAGGGCTACAGTCCCCTAAAAAGACCCCCCCCAAACCCCCAAAACTGAAATTTAAAAACACCGACTTTGTAGACATGATGATATGAGAGTTTTAAGTGACATAACCTTCAGCCGAAATCAGCAACTGAAATCGGCTGATCACCAGTACATCAGAATTTTTAAAAATTAATTAATAATCTTAAAAAGTAACAAAAAATTATTAGACATTGTGATTGAGCGATGGAACATTAGTTATGTCTGTGTGTATAAATGCAGATGTGAGTAGTGTTATGTTACATTTATACTTAAGACATGATTCTTAGAACATAATTTGTTTTTGAAATGAGACATAAATTATAGGTAGCCTCTTTGTCAGACCTCCAGTGAAAACTTCTGGGTGTACACCTGTGTTACATTGGCCCTTTGTCCACCATAAAGCCCACGTAGAAGGGAAAATTAGGCTTGACAAGGTTCAAGGGTATGAAAGTAAGAAATTCTTCGTGTATATACACTACTTGGTGTAGGTGATACGGTAACTTATGGTGTAATATGGTAATTTATTGTTGGTGTATGTAATGTGGTAACTTATGGTTGTACTAATAAACACAATTGGTAAATACAGTAGTATTATGTCATTATCAGCGAAGGAAAGGAAATTTATTTTTTCTTTGTTTCCACTTGCGTAGTTAAAATAGGTTACTGGGAAGATTACTGTTAGGAATTTAACATTAGACTTGAAAAGTCGGGACTCGGGTGTATGGAGACTTCTCTGTACTGAGAAATATCACGAAAACACTAAGTCAAAATATAAAATCAGGGACTGCTATTTAAATTTGGGAATTTTGTAATGGGAAGCAGGATTGCAGCCCCCCCCTGCACCCCAAGGCCCCCTCTCGAAATTTTGGTAAGGACAATTCTTACGAATTTTTATCTTCACATTTTTGTCATTTTATTCTATCGAAGCTAGAAATCGAGCTGCCTGGCTAGGGAGTTTCTTCGTTACAAGATAAGTAATGTACGAATAAGGTAACCTTGTAGCTCGTTCGCCTAATATTTTTTCCTCCTCAGCTAACGTAACAGCCTGATACCGTATGGGTCGAAGACTTTTTGTGAAGACTTAATTTCACCGGCAACAAAAAAACGTAATTAATTCTTCACGTAAAATTCCGAGTGTTTTTGCCCGATTTTAACCAAATTCCTCTACAGACTGTCACAGAAAACCGGTTTATTAAATTTCACACAAATCCGTCCAGAGGGAGCCGCGTTGATACATGTCGACAGACGGACGGACAGAGTGACGGACGTACATGGCGAAGGTAATAGTTGCATTTCGTGACTGCGCGCAAAGCGCCTTAAACTCCATTGGACAATGATTTCTATACGCGAAATAAAGAGGCCACTAAATTTATGGTGTTTTAAAGTAAGCATTACTTATATTGTTACATGCCAAATGGAGAATAAAATAGATAATTGCGATACGGATAATATACAATATATTTTGAAAACATCACCTGACTTCCATTTGTTCAGTAAGTTATTCGTGGTTTCATTCGATAAATCATCACGAGATTTCGAAATATTTTACATCTGTTTCTTCTGATGACCGCCGTAAAGGCTACAGAATTAATCCGGATTGTGACAAATAAAACGGTGGAATGCACACAGAAATTTGTGTGTGAAATTAAGAGACGGCGTGGCAAATAAAAACAGTAATTTGGTGAATGAACAATAAATAACAGGTCTCTGCAGCTGCACAGGATGAATGAAACAAGCATTATCAGTGCGAGTCCAAATTCGCAAAGAAAGTCTTAACCCTAGAACTGATGGCTTGATGTGGTGAGTGAACCGTCAGTGGTAATTTCGGGTGACGTGATACCAGGTCTGTAGTCAGCGGCTTCAGTGCCCCCACTACCAGGCTGGATGCACCCACTAGCAATTTGCAGAATACGAAACCCGAACATGCTGATCAACACGCTACACAACCTGCCACACCATACGGCATCCACGTGCCGTCGCTGTTGTACCTCTGTGATTGGGCAGTACTGATGTTCAGAAACGTATGTAGAGGTAGATGTTTTGTGCAATGTTACAGAGCAAATTGTATAATTATGGTGTTGGTTGTGTGGTTCTGACAGAGGAGCTTCTTACGGTTATGTATACATAATATATATACACAATGCATGTGTAGCAGAGCAGTATGTATACATATAAACGTATGTACATATAAGCACCTGCACAGGAACCGCTGCAACCACTGTATTCATGGCCCGGCTACTGGCCTGCTTGTGCCGAATGAAGAATGCATGCAAAATTTTGTATTCTTTACTTATTTGTGGTTCCCTTTTTCCCGATTTTTTGCAGTCCTGTTAACATGGCATTAAGTGTCGTTAAGGGGAATAACAAATTGGAAGGGATGTGAAAGGATGAGGCTGTGGTCCGATATGGAGTGTTGTCCGGCGCTTATTTGGAGGATCTGAGGAGTACCTAGAGAACTGGAATAGTAGTAGGCGAGAGACAAAGTGGAATATGAAATTGCGATAATGAAAATTATCTTGGTGAAGAAGGCACTGAAGTGTACGATTGGTGTTTGTATTTTTGGTGGTGATGAATGTTGGTGTTCGGTGACATCAATAGAAAATGGGGGTTTTTTTTGTGCTCTTCTCTCTCATTTATGATGTGAAAAATTAATATGTGTTGTAGGATAAGTCTAAATTTTGGTAGCTGGTAATGGAATCTCGGCCAGTTGGTCAGCTGCCTTTGTTCGGAGCACAAGTTCCCGCACGAATTTAAAAAAACAGTATACGCTTTTTAATAAGGTTTAGCCATCAATATATTTGAAGATATTCGATGCAAAGATAATTTCCTACAAGCCTGAGTTCCGTTCCGGAAGAACGCGGCTGACCTACCCGGGAAAACGTACGTCCCCTTAGGTAGCAAAATTCCGTCGCCCATATCGCAGTACGTCTAAAAGCGAAAGTGCGACAACGTAGCCACGTTTCGGGGTGACGGACTTTACGTTTCCCGCCCTTCTTCTGCGCAGTCTTGCAGCTTTTATGATGGAAAATATTTCACATATGAAACAATAGTTGTTTTTTGTCACATTCCCGTAAATCTAATTTTTTCTCTCTTTATTAAATACTGGCCCAATAAATCAGCAATTAAAGTGTCTAAGTATTTAAAACACAATAAGAAACCTATGTACAACTTTGACATTATTAAATTCCAATTTATTTCATTACCTGTAGCTTCGTTACGATATTCGAAATAATTATCCATACTTTGTCTACCGAGTAATAATGAATTCCAAGATTCGAGGGTTCCAAGATGTTACACCATGTCGAGTGGTAACATCGCAGAAGGTTTAAATTCTTAAGCAACACCGCTAAGATAAACTAAAATATCGCAATATTCAATATATCTTCATTTTAATTTCTTTAATATTTTTTATTTTACTAGGCTTATTCAGAAAGTAAGTACCGTTTCGCTGTAAAAAAAAAAGAGTAAGTTTTCGAAAAAAAATGTTATTGCTATCAGATGCTACATTCTTCAAACTATTTTTCCACATATTCGCCGCCATTATTGAGGCACTTATCGTAGCGGGGCACAAGTTTTTGTATACCCTCCTTATAGAATGCAGCCGCCTGCGATGTTAGCCACTACTGACAATGTCACAGAGTAGAGTCCTTGAAATCCGAGGAAAGTACAGGGACAGATCAGAAATTATGAAACGTGTGTCGTCACGCACTCTTTCGTTGACCTTACGCTCCAATTCATCACTCACCAAAGATGGACGCCCAATTCGCGCCTCATCCTGCACGTTCTCTCTTCTTTCATTGAATATCCGAACCCATTTCCTAGCCATGTCATCACTCATCGTATTGTCACCATACACGTGACAGATCTGGTGATGAATCTCACTTGGTAGCACATTCCTAGCGTTCAAAAAACGAATTACAGACCTATTTTATAGTCGGCGGCCCCTTCAATTGTTTTAAACATGTTTAACGCACAGGAACAAACATAAACATAAAATGAATTTCACGAAATGGCGTCTGTGGCTTCTCAATTGATAGAGGAAGTCACTGCACATGCGCAAAGTGACAGTCTGGAGGATGCGCGAGAGATATGCGCAGGCGGTACTTACTTTCCGAATAACCTACGTAATGTTTAAATAAATAAAAATAATATTTAAATAAATAATAAACTGAAGAAAAACAAAATAAAAAAAATAGTACACCTTTTAATGTGATGTGGTGTCATTGTGACGTAGGAAAAGAGCCTTTGTAAATTATTTGTATGATGCGTAGTTTAGAGTGGGTTCTGGTTCCATCGGATTCTTTGGAACTGTACACAATGTGTGGCGTAAGGAATCCGTCATACTTCGGGAAATCGTTCCGCAGGTTAAATTACAGCGAAATAACAAAATATACCTACATATAAAGGTAAAAGGTGAGAAAAATGTCATATTCTGGAGGTTTACACATACTGTACAGGAGGTACGTCTTGTTGATCTGAAAGCACTAAACTAAAACTCCGTGGCCTTAGTCCGCACGCGAACTATACCGACAGAGCGGCCGCCGCCGGTCGGCGAAGTTAGTGCCAACTTTTGCGGATAGAGGGGTGTCACGTGGTCAGCGCAAC
>Ga0123353_10011974_pt1 | contig 12276 bp, 7 predicted proteins | sample TergutLab28metaG_3_FD_92763 | JGI IMG/M metagenome (GOLD analysis project Ga0123353, IMG submission 92763) | Labiotermes labralis P3 segment gut microbial communities from Petit-Saut dam, French Guiana - Lab288 P3 | ecosystem: Host-associated > Arthropoda: Insects > Digestive system > Gut ... | reverse complement strand
CTCTTCCTTTGAATAGGACAATGAAATCCCTACCAAATTACCCAACAAACAGCACCAGCCAAAATTGGGTTGGGGGGGGGTGGTGACAATTTTTATTGGGATGTAGCGTAAAAGACATTGAATATTAGTCTGTCCCTTGTCCCTTATGTCCAACTTCAGTCACTGTTTGCGAAGTGCGGATTGTTGCTGCTCTAGCTTCAAACATTATGTCGGCTAATGTCCCCGGACAGCGGAAAATGTCTTTGTCACAACACACAATTTTGGCTGTAAAAAATTCGCTTTAAAGTTCTGGAAGGACGCAGCAGAAAATTATGTAGTGGGCTTCTTTGTTCTGGACTGTTACATTTTGCAGTAAATGGTGTTCGTAAATTTTAGATCTCAGGGAGTTAGTAAAATTATGTGCACTGTTGAGTGTGGTATGTTTAATTTTCAGGGAGTGTGTCTTGTTGAGTTTTTGGACTCCAAGCAAACAAAAGCCATTAGCACTTCATTCGACTTAGGTTCAGTGACTAGGTGTGTACCGGGACTTTTCCCTTCGTAAATGTAACAACAAGCCTGATTGAACAAGTTATGCCACTTCTAAGGGGACATTTTCATTGGTGGTTCCCCACCAAACGGTTTATGAAATATCCTTTCAACTGTGATCATACATTCATCTGATTCCTGATACGGAACACACATTTGGCTCTCAGACTTCGAGACGACATTTTGTACAATGCGATATTGGCGCCTGGTAGCAAGACTTGGAAATTCAACGTAACGCGATTTCAGAAATTGAACAAGTTCCGTATCTGCATACGCTTATTTTTCATTCCTGTTGTATGCTGTTCCATGGTTCATGTTACTTTTTAATTATCTACATTTAATACCGGCGTGTTATACCATTATCGGAGCCATTTTGATTCCACAGTATGAAACTAAAGGCGGTCGAAATCGTGAGAGACACTGCAAACAAGACAGGCAGTGCACGCTTACCGTAAAAATTAGGAGGTTTGTGCAATCATTGTTGCGGTGGAAAAGCAATACGTATTACAAGTTCTGAGTGTGCGTTTATAGCCTTAGGTGTCCACATGTAATGCGCATGCGCCAAATTGTCGTCTGTGGCCCGTCCGGCTGTACAGTATTTTTCCACATTGCCTCATAAACAGCACGATTAAAAAAAAAAGTTGCAGAACATGAAATATGCATTTTGATATTCTCTACAACTGTTTTTTCTGAAAGATTTCACATTCTACGAAGAACTGACCGAGATATGATCAAATGTGTATATTGGTCCTCATGTAGAGTACCGCTTTTACTGTCAGGTTCTAATGAAACTTGAATGTTCTCCTCAGATTGTCGGGAGGGGGGGGGGTCACTCAGATATAAAATTTTCTGAAAATCCGTCCAGTTCCATGCGGGCAGACGGACATGACGAAGCTAATAGTCGCTTTTCGCAGTTTTGCATAAACGCCAAAAAATTGAATCAGCATGTGATGTCGGAACAGGCTTCATTGCCTATGCTATGAGGAGAAGAAAAGGAAGAAGAAGAAGAAGAAGAAGGTGGTGGTGGTGGTGATGATGAAGATGATGAGAATTTGACGACGAGGGCATTTGCGAAGCGTTCTGTTGGTTTTGTATGTTTGACATCGGCGTAATTGTAGCGAACTACTGTCGCGTAACTGTAACTTCGGCGTTTTCCTCGCACGGAGTCAACAGATCCATGTAATGAAGGTGACATTACTGTACCGAGAATTGCCTAAGTTAGAGTACACAGTTGTCTTCTGTTCGTGGGAAACGTCATTCCCGTTTTCCTTGTAGGCCTTTCTCAGAATGCAGTGGCCAATTGTGCACGCATTACAGCGCTTTCCGTGTGGTGTTGGAACGTACTACGTGTCGAGACGTTGCTTGTGTTGTGTGGAACGTGCTGTGACAGCGTTGGTGACGAGTGACGGATGACCACGATTTGGTTCCCGACACGCAACCGAATTTTCCTGTTTACTGACGCGTCACAAAAGCTTTGTTGCCTGCAGTATCCTGTTCGACTGGTATGGACACACTGTCCAGGGTTAAACCTGTTGCACACGTCACTTCGGCCGTTGGCGAACTCTTGAATGCGTGGAGTTTTATCTTCACGTCGGCTGTATTTCACAGTGTGGTAATGGGAAATATGTTTTCTCTTATTGTGCTCACTGTAGTGGATATTAGAACGAAGTTGGTTGTGTCTGGTGTTACAACGTGCTCGGTTATTCGGTAAACAGGGGAACAACCCATTTTTTTTTATTTGGGTCTTAAAATTTGGTGGTGACTGTCATTTTTCAGTTGTGCAGTTCAATACGATGCAACATGATGCTGTGTAGTGTAAAGGCCAAACATTCCGTGCAGGCCATGAAGGCCGCAGTTTCAGGTGAGCGGTGAGCTTCTCGCACAGGTCGCCTCACCTACCCCCGATACCCATTGATTAGAAGACTGGGAAGGCGACAGTACCGGTCTGGGATTTTTGAGGGAAGGAGGTATCATTTGTTCCTGCCGGCATCGAGCCACGATTGCTTGGTTGTCCAATTCGTTCCTTAGTCACTATACCGACTGCGCTGTTCTTTCTGCTTTCTGCATGCATGTCAATACAATTGATATTCGTACCCGATATCGTAGTCATTGTCTCCCGATTCCCAGCCAGTGCGGGTTTTTCTTTTTTCCGAAGTGTTCAGACCGACTCAAGGATCCACTTAGCTTCCTATTTAATTGGTACCAGGGGCCCTTCCCCAGGTCAAAACGACAGGGTCGTGATGCCAGTGTTAATGCGTGGACGTGTTCCTTCACCCACCACCACGCCTTCATGGCGTGCACGTGGACGGACAGCCATGCGTTTGTAATGTAATGCATCCCGTAAAGATCTGGATACCTGGTGTCAAGAGGAAGGGAAGATATGTCCTGAAAGGAGTAGTGCAGTACCACATTCTTTTTTTCCTTGTGTTGGGGATGGTTTGGTTAACCCCTCTAGGAAATACTGTCATTTCCTGTTTCCGCCGAACGTTGGCTTCCTGCCGTCTGGTTTTCCTTCTCTGGATTGCACAGATGTGAGGGCACTGGTGCTGAGTTCACTTTCTCCATGAATGACATAATTGTCGCGGCAGCATCTTAGGCTGTTGGCTTACGAAGAGATAGTGTTATCACCTGGGCGCGCCCGTGATACATTCTTTCGAACAGTCCGTCATTAAACGTAAACAGCATTCGCACGTGTTTGGGAAGAACTTCTTCTTGTCAGTGACTGATATTTAGCTGGAAAACAAGAGGAAAGTTACAGGCGCTCTGTTGCTATGGGATTGGAGAGTTCGCGAGTAAACAGTGTTTTACCCCTAGGCGTGGAATCATTGTAGAATTTCGATGGTACTGCCTGGTCCAAAGTTCGCCGATTACCGACAGATACTTCAGCAGGCGGCATGCACTTGTCCTCGAATTTCCCTTGTTGCTATGGGAACTGGGACTAAATAGAACAGAACTGCTCTCAGCGACCGATTTCGAAAATCAGAGAGTCTTTGGGCGCCGTTCATCCTATATAACCCGTCATGAATTTCGACGCTAGATGGGGATTAGTGGTCAACGCTACGCCCTGGCCGCCTTAGCTCCCGGAAAATATTTGCGGTACTCATTGTACAAGAGACTGGGTGGGCCCCAAGGTAGGTGCGGAAAATCTCCCCCCACCAGGATTCGATTTCCGGACCGTCTAGCTCGTCGCGTTGCGCACAGTTAGCCATAGGCATTTCAGTTGGCAACACAAATTCTATTTTTAAAGCCGAGTTCTATATCCGACACCTTAAAAAGTTTTGTTGTAAGTTGTTCGAGCCATTTCCAATAGTTTCACATTCTGTTAGCCTAATGCCTAAGAACCTCTCATTTCAGCAACTACTGCGTCCTTCAGCTGACCCTCTACTTATATGCCATGTGGATCAAGTGTCCCTGTGCTTATGCAACATGCCTCGGATGCCTACGTAGGGTAAAAACGTGTTCTTGATTATCGCGGTGCTATATGCAGAAGAGTACTTATCTTTGCTGTTGGAAACGGTGCCTTCGGAGCGAGAGGAGGCTAACTTGGGTCCAAGAGCGGTGTCAACGAGTTAACAAGGTTTATCCAGCCCGTAGTCATTGGCCGTGATGTCTGAACTATTTGGACACCAAATAGTAATTGGTAACGGGCATATTACAGTACGAAGTTCCGTTAGTTGTGATTTTTTAAAACATTATTTGTTAAGTTCGGTTTTGACACAGCCCTATCGAAGTTTCGATGTGCTGCATATAGACGCCGTTTTCCATGTATCTTATTGTTGAACTCCTTCAAATAAACAGGAGGTGCAATATGGTCGTAACCGTATGACCTGTGGTATTCACTGAAATGTGCATTGAAGCATTCCTTGTCATAATGCGATACGAAGCCTGTTTGACTTGTTTAGTTAGTTCGATTAAGGAAAGTCCTCAGGTTAGGTTTTGTTGTAGGGGCCTATATGGGCATCTTTTCTAAACGGGCCGGGGCCTGTGCATCAGTTCAGCAAAACCGTGTCCGAGACCTCTGATCTGAATGAAACAAATGTTGGTAACACTAGTTGACGTGTCGCCTGCAAGTGTCACGAAGGCAGTATGTACGTCTGCTGGAAATCTCATATCCTTGAAGATAGTAGGACACGTTTCAGGTAGTTTCGTCGGTATATGACTTACTTTAGGCGTACTGGGCCGAGATATAATATCGGTTGTAATGTTTGTGTGAGGCCTAATTAGTGACAGTGATTGTAGTGCCATGACACGTACAGAAATATTACACACATCATATTATGTTGGAAAATGTCTTTCATCTACGCAGTTTATAGACTGGGGTAGTCAGTCAGTCGTTAACAAGCGGTAAGACATTCCCGACCGATGTGGGTTACAGCACGAAACTGCTTTTTAAGCAATTTACAAACTCTGCAGACATTTCCTTACTTGGAGAGTCACTGCGTGTCATTTCTGTATCAAAGAGTGCAATCAGATAAAGCAAAGACTGTAAAAAGGTCAAGCAATCCCATTACAGGCCTGGACAGGCCCTGAGGGTTCCAGGAGGTTGAGTTTCCCAGATCTCAAGACAATCGGGACGTGAAGGTGGTAAGGTCAGCTGTACGCACCGGCTGCCTCTACCTCCCAGGCAATATTCCTGGTACTCATTTCGGTTAGGGGCTGAGTCAACCCCAGGGCCATAGTGCGGCTGGAAGGATTATGTCAATGAAAAATTCCAATGACACAATCGGGAATCGAACCCTCGACCTTCCGGCTTGTAGTGCAGTGCCTCAACCAACTGCGCCACCGTAGACTGTACTATTGTCGAAATAAATAAACATTGCATCGCCATTCTAACAGAATCTTTAATTTTATTCTCGCATTTAAATATTTTATTTTCGAATATTATATGTATTTTTAGAGTACCGTACACACAAGTACTGCACACACAAGTACCGTACACACGACCTACGCAGCGGCTGTCAAGACCACCACCCATCCAAAAACTCGGTGCAGAAAACCATATGCTGCAACTTAAAATCTAGTGCTCCTGATGAAGGGCGTATGCGCCCGAAACATGTCGAGCTTAAGGAAACTTAAATAAATTACATTGTTGCATCAAGTTGACATTTCGCTTTATATCATAATTATGGGTGTTGATGACCTGTGAAGGGTTCGCTTCTTGCACTGACCAGTAACACACAAGACTCATGTACTGCCAAATCAGTCGAGCGACCTTGGCGTCTGAAGGATCACGTTTGTTCCGTTTATCCTGCCCACAGCTTGTTTGGACAAGTGTGCCGCAAATTTAGTATGGGAATGAGGTAGTGATGAGTGCGTTCTGGCATTAGGGACTTTTAACCACTCACAGAGCTGGTGCCAGTGGCAATCGATTGCAGTGACCCACTTCACGCTCGGAATGCCTGTTAAAGTGGCAGCTCAAATGTCACCTCCAATTTTCTGAAACTCCCTCCTGCAGTTGCGTGGGGGGGTATTTTAAGGGGAGGGTTTTAGTGGCATTCGAGTCCAATTTCTTATAGAGTGCACGTGTAAATGACAGACTGCCTAATCATATTTTGCGGATAGCTGGACAAGTAGGAAATAAGAAGAGCATAACTGCGTGATTTCAGGCTCTCGACGCCATCTAAATGGGATCTGCACTCTTCTGGGATTTTACGCAGCCGATAGTCGGTAACAACATTTCTTCGCTGCGCAAATTCCCAGAAGAACGCAGGTATCGAAGCGTGACTAATTTTTACGTGAAAAGCTCTTTGACAAGTCGAGGAAAAATAAGTCTGTAGTTGTATTACAGTCTGGAATACACTTGGTTATGAAGTGGTTTCTTGCAGTTTTGTGTATTTGATTGGCAAGACAATTAACCTGCTGGGGTGCAGTATTTATCTCTTGTTCCATGTAGCAGTGTAGCCCTGTGCTTGCTAAGTCAGTGAACACCAAAGAAATCACAATTTACGGTTCAGAAATAGAATTTACTTTCGCAAAATGTTCATCTTGTGTCGAAAGAAGCGTTCCAAATAAAAGTGACATCAACGAATTTTTATATGGCTAGAATTCTTGATTTCATTTCAGTTTAAGGAACATTATATAGTACAGTGTTTCCCTTAGTAGGAGTTATGAAGCGTTTTCCATGTGGCCGCGGGAAATCGGGCCGATAACAAAGGTCCTATGAGGCGACATTAAATTAAAACACGGTTCAATAGAAATGGCACTTCGCAACAAGAAACAGTAAATTACAGATTATTTTTTTACATCGCTAAATAGCGTTGGAATTTTAAGCTTGGAAGGGGGGGGGGGGTTTCGGAAGTTTTTGTTCCATTTAGTGAAAATCAGATTGAAGTGTTCTGTATGGTTTTAATATGTTGGACCAGGTGACCCAAAATGAAATTCGATAAATAATTTCCAATAACAAGTTTTGTTGAAATGCGAATAGATGACGCATGAAGGCTGTGGCATGGGGAGGCCGTCCGCCCCCTTTATCCTGCACGTTTTTCAAGATCACTTGATGCACAATGACGTCAGAGTTTTGCAGCTGAAGACTGGCATTCAATCTCCAACTTTAAACGTCGGAACTGCCTTTCGCAACCCAGTACGTACAATTGGCTACCCTGAATTCGGTTTCTTTCTGTGGCTTCCTTCCGTCAGACACACACACACACACACACACCATCTTGTGGCTAAAAATATCTGTTTATAAACTCATTCTTGAATTTGGAAGCCAACCAGATTTTTTTAAAAAAAACTTACTAATTCGTTCTACAATCAGCAGTATGGAGTGATTCACTAGTTAATCACCATTATCATCCTTGCTTTACTGTTTCGAAGATATAATTTTCACTGTAACATCATAACTGAAGTTATAATTTTTACTGTAATATGGAGACATCGCAACTCTCTCAAGCACAGGGCACTATACGTTTCCGCAAAATTGTACATTTGTTGTTATTGCCAGTCGTCGTCGCGGTCTAATGTTTCAAACTGTGATATATCAAACTAATGTATGGGAAGGGTAAAGTTCGACCTATAACAGGCCACGAAGGCCTAGAGAGTGTAGAGGTATAGCTCTGCTCTTTCCTTAACCTAGGAGCTAGATGAGGGTGGGTGGTTAACGTAATGCCCCGGCCGCTTTACCTCAGCGAACGACCCGGTACCCGTTGTATAGGAGGCTAGGTGGGCCCCTGGGTCGGTGTGGACGGGTGCGGAACATCTCGCTTCCACTGGGATTCGATCCCCGGACCGCCAAGCCCGCTGCGAGTCGCTGTACCGACTGGGCTATCCCGGCCTACATATTAACTAACGTAGCTTATTGAAAAAAAAACATTTTCATGAGATTATTTTAAAATCAGTTCCAGTAATATTAGAGGACGTTTCTTTAAATTATCACTGACGAAAAGTACGACTATGTGATTATTGATGATGATTGTGATGACACCATCCGCGTCTGTCTTTCCCAAAAATTACACGTGAATGTCTTGTTTCTCTCTCTGAAATGCGCGTTAGCCCAGTTAGACTGGGTGATAACGCTGTTTACCGCTACTGCTGAGACCATGCTTGTAAAAATCGAGCAGCCCGGGGTGTGTTCAGCGCCTGCGCGGAACTCACGGAGCGCCCTGTGTGTGTGTGTGAACCGCAGGCACATTCTTTAACCTATTTCTTCCGTTCCTTGCCCTACTGATTTTAAGAAAAGTCTTGCGTATAGCGCAGCAAGAAACGACCTACATTTCCAAGCCCGAACCTGTTCTTGGTCTGATAACACACTGGGAGGTGTCTTCTGTGCTTATCACTCGACAAACCTTGTTTCCCAGGAAGGCGACGGCTTATACATTGACGCCAGTGGTATCTCCTGAAGGCATGATAGTCTAGTCTAGACGTCAAGTTAATCTACGAAAAAGTATGTAATTTACTGTAGAATGCGCCCTACATTTTTCTGCCGCACTGCCGGTTCAGTTTATGATCTAAGTGGAAAGATCAGTTCAATTCTTATTTGCAGTAACTCTTGGCGATAATTCAACAGTGACCTCTTGTGATATCTCTGTTCAGAGTCTTGGTGTACTAAGTTATGAGTAACGTAAGTGTAAGACTGGAATGACGACCCAGTTGCAGGCACCAGTGATACTCTGTATACATAGTGTATTCAGAATATAAGAAGTCTGTCAACCAGTTGGCGGTACGTTTTTGTGGCTATGCAGTCGTGTGTTCGTCTGACAAGGGCAGCGCACTACCGCCAGCTCACCGATTTTTTTTTTAAATTTTTTGAGGATTTAGAACAGCAAAATGCCGAAGTAGTAGGACTCTATGTTCAGAAACTGCAGAGGAAATAGACAAGGAAAATTCTTACCTTGTTAACCACTGATTTGGCCGTCATATGGACAGATGTCGGTAGTTGAGTGGTTAAGGCGCACGGCTTCCACCTTCCACCCCGGTAGTTATGGGCGCGCGCCTCGCCAGCTACTTTTCTTACTTAGTAAACTGTTTTATTTTTTATTTTTATTACTGTTGTTTATTTTCCTATATAAACGCTAATTTCCCGCAAACACGCACTATTTACAGAGAACTAATTTCAAGAATACTGTACACTGTATTTCTCCGTCGATTTTCCCTGCCTTTCTGGATTTGGTCGTAATGCTTAGCGGTTGTGTCATCCGGCAGGAGTTCGTTAACAGCACGAAGTTTAAAATGGATGCAGAGGACGCTATAGTGAGCGGTGTTAGACGAACGCTCCAGAAGGGACAAGTAAATTTCCCTTCTCATTACAACGTACACTCCGGTTCTGGAGCTTACTCAGCCGCTATTCAGTGGTTACGGGGGGGGGGCTCTTTTTCCGAAGGTAAAGTGGCCGGAACGTGAAACTGAACACTCACCTCTGTCTCGTGTCGAGATAAAGAACGTTTTGTGCTGCACCTCCATTTCCGTAGTACAAGGACAGCTTTATTGGCTTCAGCACAAGGCCAGTGCACAAAAATGCAGTGCCTCAAGCGGAGATCGAACTGTGGCCGGCCTAGTATGGCATGATTATCGGGATTAACACAGGCCTACACGTATGCGTGGGCTTTAAATTGCGGAACTAATGTTACCTGTAGTTCGTCAAACGTCCAAGTGTTTTTGTTTTAATTTCAAACCAGTCCAACCAGCAAAACAGTGTCCGGTTTGGAGTCTCGCCAGTCGTAGTGCTAATGTTTTTCATTTTTAAAGAAAGAGAATACAGGGTCCTGAAATTAATAACAAAGAATTTTGTGTATTACACGTACAGTTGAACACAACTATATTTCACCTAGTACTACAGTAGGAATAAAACTTCATGTTTCGGCCCTATATGTGGGCCATCTTCAGGTTGTGATTTGACTTATGGAGCAGCTATACAAGATGTGTGGGGTGTTCTTTGAGGGTATTGGGGGTTGGGTGGGGGGAAGAGGGGGGAGGAACGAGATCTCGTTCCTCCCCCCTCTTCCCCCACCCCACCCCAACACCCTCAAAAGAACACCCCACACATCTTGTATAGCTGTTCTGTAAGTTAAATCACAACCTGAAGATGGCCAACATATAGGGCCGAAACATGTAGTTGTATTCCTACTGTACTACTAGGTGAAATATAGTTGTGTTCGACTGTACGTGTAATACACAAAACTCTTTGTTATTTAACCAACACAACGGGGATGACGCACCGCAAGACCTGAAATTAATGTAGGCCTATATCAAACGTGAGAAGTTTTTCAATGCTGTATAGTGTAGTCTCTATAATGCGACTTAGGCGTAAGATTTTGCTGTTAACTACTATCGTACGCTTTCTTACACGACATTTTTTCCACAACTCTTTCCTGTAAAGCCGAACTCCTTTCAAAGACAAGTGAACCTACCTTCTTGGTATTGCAGGTTTTTGGACTGTAATATGAGGTGTGTTTAAAAACTGCGTGCTAAGCATCTACCTGTCATAATCTGGCAGCTGTGCTGCACACCTGTCATGTATTGGGGTTCGTAGTACAAATAACTTCCATGGAGCAGATTCCTTCCTTAGAAGCTAACAGTTCCTCACCTAGCCAAGAAATGTTTCGTCGTTTGTGGAGTTCGAAGTTTCCTTGCCGTGGTCACAAATGCACCTATGCTCAGCCTTATTACGTCACGCCATCCTAAATTTAATGTGCAGTTTGATATCCTGCAGTGTACTCGTAATTTTTCCAAGTGGTCTCGTTCCTCAAGTTTACCAACAAAAAAAAAACCCCTGTGTTTATTTCTTTTCTCTCCCATTCGTGTTTCGCCCCCGCCCGTATCATCACCCTTGATTTGGTCACCAGTATACGGTTTGGTGAGGAGAGGAGCGCGTAGTTAGCAGTTTGCTCCAGTCTCCTGTTCGCAGTCAGATACGAAGAAGCCGTCTTCCGTTGACAGTCGCATAGTGAAATAGCTGTTTGTATGTCACAGCGAATAACCTTGTATTTTATTCACGAAGGATGTCCTGAACCTGCCGGCTTAGCTGACTTAGTCGTGTATGTATGTATTCTAGTCGTTAGAGACAGTCGTACGACGTACCCAACATGAATGAATTAATGAATGAACGAAAGTTACTTGCGTGATTTCAGGCTTCCGCCGCAAAGTAGAGGGGAACTGCGCTGTTTTGCGTTATTACGCCATAGGTAGTGGTAGTTTCTCACCGAAGTTTCGGGCAACCTATCGGCCCCATCTTAAAGGGTCAAGAATCCACCCTTGACCTCTGAAGATGGAACCGATAGGTTGTCCCGTAACGTCGGTAAGGAATTACCAATACACGCTGCGTAATGACCCAGAAGAGCGCAGTTCTCGAATCGATGAGTTAGTTAATAGACATACCGGGGATAAAATGTGCAAATTTGTAACGATATCCCAATAGCAGTGTTCTGAAAGTGTTTCTAAAATGGTGTGTATGCATGTACATACTTACTGCATATATACATAATACATGTATATCTATATGTGTGTGTGTGTATATATATATATATATATAGACCAGAGCTGACGAGAGGGTGGTGAAGCCTGAACAAATTACCGGACCTCGGAGGTCCGGAAGGGGGCCCGGTACCCGACTGTTTGGCGTATGGTCTCCTCTCTCGGCAGTGTCATATTTCGATTGTACAAATTAACATTTACAAACCAAGCCGAAGTCACTCTACAAATCACAGTCAGTCTTTTCGTTTTAGTGTAAAGATTTTTAGCTGGTCAGCAATTGCGTGGGGGCCAAGTTTGTTTTTTTTTAAACCGGGGCCCGAACCCGCTCTTGGCGGACCTGATAGAGACTGCAGTAAGGTGGGTGGTTAGTGGGCAGATGCACCAAACTGGTAAGCACTATGTTCCTGTTTCTGACCGTAACTTCTGACGTTGTGTTAAGGAATGTTGGGCGGATCTGTAAATATTCTGAATTCACACTGCGATCGCTTATTACGCTTTTGGCCAAGTTGCTGTCGCTACTCACGAAGCGTTTAAACGCGGCCTGATAACCTGTTCGGATGACACCAGCCAGACATTCAAAGCGATTTTGTAATTCGGAAACGAATATTTATAGTTAAAAAAATTCTAGTTGTTGGTAACACCCCTTTCCCACGTCAGTCAGAATCCGAGGGAGGACTCGTTCTGTACATAAAATCCGTACCGGTTGATGTGTTGGTTCTAAATACAGATCAGGGAATGCCATCAGCATTCAGAAGGGATTTTTGGTGCCTACGGAACTTCAGAAGTGGGCCGGGATAGTATAGTCAGTATAGCGACTCGCTACGGGCTGGACGGTCCGGGAAT
>Ga0123353_10011973_pt1 | contig 12276 bp, 14 predicted proteins | sample TergutLab28metaG_3_FD_92763 | JGI IMG/M metagenome (GOLD analysis project Ga0123353, IMG submission 92763) | Labiotermes labralis P3 segment gut microbial communities from Petit-Saut dam, French Guiana - Lab288 P3 | ecosystem: Host-associated > Arthropoda: Insects > Digestive system > Gut ... | reverse complement strand
TTCGGACGACGGCGGGCTATTTTCCGCGCGGCTAAAAAGCGGAGCATTGACCGAGCGGCAGGCGGTGATCGAAAAGATACTAGCGTTGGAGATCACCCCGCAGATGATAGCGATGGATCCGTTCTCCGGCTCGGCGGTCGTCGTCGACGTCAGGGACGGGAGCGTGCTTGCCGCGGCCGGGTATCCTTCATACGACAACAATTATTTCGTGAACAACTTCGACAACGAATATTATTACCAGGTCTATTACGACCCGACCGAGCCGATGATCGACAGGCCGTTTCGCGAGCCGCGCGCGCCGGGTTCCACGTTCAAGATGATCACCGCGACCGCGGCGCTCGAGGCGGGCGTGATAAACGCGTCTTCGCTTATTTACGACGAGGTGACATACAAGAAAACTGGGCTTCCGTACACCAATTGTTGGAACGCGTACGGGCACGGATGGCTGAACATTTATCAGGCGATACAGTTTTCATGCAACTATTTTTTCTGCGAGGCGGCGTACAGGCTCGGCAATGCCTCCAACGGGCGCACCCTGGACGGCATCGCGAAGCTTAACGACTATATGGTCTACTACGGGTTGAACGACAAAACCGGTGTCGAAATCGGCGAGCTCTACAACCAATACGACGGAAGCGATTTGCATTACAAGATTTCCTCCCCCGAGTTCAAGGCGTACCGCGCAAGGCTGTTCGACCCGTTCGCCCCGAGGATAGAGACCGACTGGTACGACGGCAACACCGTGCACACCGCGATAGGCCAGTTCGAGAATAACTACACGACGGCTACGATGGCGAAATACATTTCGGTGATCGCAAACCGGGGCGTGCGCTACCCGCTGCATCTCGTCGATTACGTGAAGGATTTCACGGGGAGCGAAACTTGGAGGCACGAGAGCGTTCCCGAGGAACAGTTCGTCGAAGTCGCGGATTCGACCTGGGATATAATACGCGAGGGGATGCGCCTGGTTACGCAGCAGGGAGGCACGGCGCAAAACTACTTCCGCGATTTCCCGATAAGGATCGCGGGCAAGACGGGCACCGCGCAGCAGCAGAGGAACCGGCCCGACCACTCGAGCTTCGCCGCGTTCGCCCCGTATGACGACCCGATAATCGCCGTATACGTAATGGTGCCGTACGGCGTCTCGAACGCGTTGACGCATATTTCGGCGCAGATCGCGATATACTTGATCGAAGAGGCGCTCTTGCTAGGTTACGGGCCCGAACGGCCGGAACCCTTGAACCAACTGCGGAGGTGAGTTATGGCCGCGAGGCAATCGGTAGTACTTAAGGGAAAAAAGGACGGAATCGATATTTGGCTCGACGAGGCGATCGAATTCGACGCGCTTCGCCGCGAGCTGCGCGAAAGGGTTTCGGTTGCGAAGCGTTTTTTCGAGGACGCGAACACGAGCGTCACATTCAGGGGGCGCAGGCTTTCGGACGCCGAGGAGAAGTCGCTTATCGACGTGATGCTTTCCGAGACTACGCTCGAGCTGTCCTTCGTCGGGTACGGGGGCAACGATAAGCCAGCTTTGGCCGCGGACGAAAAAACGGTAAAACAAGCGGACGGAACGAAGCCGGAAGATGCAGCCGGCGAACCAAGCGCTTTGCGAAAGGAATACATGACGGCGTATTACCGGGGCGGGCTGAGTTTCGGCCAATCCATCAGGTACGACGGTTCGGTGGTCGTCGTCGGCGACGCGAACGCGGGGAGCGAGATCGTCGCGGGCGGGAACATTACCGTGCTCGGGTCGCTTAAGGGGCTCGTGCACGCCGGGGCATCGGGAGGCTCCGACTGCTTCGTCTCCGCGCTTTTTTTCGCGCCGACGCAGCTTAGGATCGCCAACTTCATCACCTCCCTCCCTCCGATCAAAAAGGAAAGCAAAAAGACGCGCGTCCCGACTTACGCTTATGTCAGGGACGGGCGCATGTATATCGTGCCTCTTTGGGATTAATGATTTGGAAAAAACCGTAAAGCAAAAACTGTTGATCCTCTTAAAGTCGGACGCCGCAAAAAACATTTTTTTTCGCGTCCGCCGATTCGATTACGCGCTGGCGGCGGCGACGTTGGCGCTGTCGATTTTCGGCGTGCTGATGATACACAGCGCGACCAACACGGGCCTTGCCCCGTGGTATTCCGATTTGCATGCCAACCAGCGCTTTTATGTGATCAGCGGGTTCGTGCTTCTGTTGGTTGCGAGCTTCGTCGATTACCGCTTCATAACGCGGTTTTATCTGTTGATATACGGCTTGTGCATCGGCCTGCTGGTGCTCGTCCTTTTCGTCGGAACCGAACAGACGACCGCGGACCGCTGGATACTCGTCCCTATTCCGGGGACGGGGGGCGTGAGCCTTCAGCCGTCCGAATTCGCGAAAATATTCATGATAATATCGCTTTCAAAATTCATTGAGATTAAGAAGGAATCCTTTAATAAAATCCTTTACCTGCTTTTGACGCTTGCCGCGACGGCGCTGCCCGTCGCGCTCATACTCAGGCAGCCGTCGCTTTCGGCGGGTCTCGTAGTGGCGGTGACGTCCTTTTTCGTTTTATTCGTCGGCGGCCTGTACTACAGGACGATTTTAATAGGCGCTTTCCTCGCCGCGCCCGTCGCGGTCGCCGCCTGGCTTGACATGCGCAGGGCCGAACCGCTTTTTATAAAGGACTTGCTAGGCACTTACCAATGGCAGCGGATCGAGACGTACCTTCGTCCGGTCGCCGGTTCCGACGACGTCTTGCAAGTGGAGCAGAGCCTTTATGCGATCGGGTCGGGCGGGTTGTTCGGGAAGGGTTTCGGCAACAACGGATTCGTCATACACGGGCACAACGATTTTATTTTCGCCGTAACCGCCGAGCAGTTCGGTTTCGCGGGCTGCGCCGCCGTGCTTGGCGTCGTGGCGTTTATTATTATAAAATGCGTGTTCGTCGCGATACGCGCCGACGACCTGCAGGGGCGGATGATAGCCGCGGGCGTCGCGGGAATGCTTCTTTTCGAGACGTTCGTAAACGTCAGCGTCTCGACGGTCATCCTTCCGAACACGGGAATGCCGTTCCCGTTCCTTTCGTACGGAGGCACCGCGATGTGGGTGCACATGTTCGCGGTCGGGATGGTGATAAATATAGGCGTCCCGAGGGAAAAGCCGATGTTCGCCGGCGACGGCTGACCGCATTGCCGCGACGATTTATGTATCTTTATTAGGGGAGCCGTGGGGATATGAACGTCGCCTTGCTGGCGCACGACAATAAAAAGGGGCTTATGGAAAACCTCTGCGTCGCCTACAGGGGAATCCTCAGCAAGCACCAACTGTTCGCGACGATGACTACGGGCCTTTTGGTTGAGGATGCGATAAACGTCCCGGTGCGCAAATACCTCGCCGGCCATTTGGGTGGAGTCCAGCAACTTGGGGCGCAAATCGAGCTGAACGACATCGACCTCGTGATTTTCCTTCGCGACCCGCTCCACCAAAAAAACTACGAACCGGACATACAGACGGTGCAGCGCCTTTGCGACGTGCACAACATACCGGTCGCGAGCAACCTCGCGACGGCCGAGGCGCTGCTGATTGCGCTCGACAGGGGGGACTTGGATTGGCGAAACATAGTGGTGCGTTGAAAAAGAGGCTGTCCATACTGGAAGAGTTCAAGCAGTTCATCCTGCGCGGAAACGTCATGGACCTTGCGGTGGGCGTCATTATCGGCGGCGCGTTCAACAAGATCGTCACTTCGCTCGTTAACGACGTGATCATGCCGTTCTTATCGTTCATCATCGGAACCGACAGCCTTAACTCGAAATTCATAGCGCTCGACGGAAAGACGTACGGCTCCCTCGCCGAAGCGGGAAGCGCGCCGTTGTTCAAGTACGGAAGCTTCATCGCTACGATACTCGATTTTTTGCTTATGGGTTTCGCGATATTTTTGCTTGTAAAGGTCTTGAATTTCATAAACGGCAGGTTCAAGAAAGAAAAGCCGATTGAGGCGCCGCCGGCCGAAACAAGGGAATGCCCGTATTGCTTTTCCGGCGTCAACGCGCGAGCCGTCGTGTGCCCGTTCTGCACTTCAAAAATCGGCGCGTCCGGCGCATAAAACGGCCGCGGGCATCTTGCGGCGCAAAAAGCGGCGCTGTATACTTGGGACGACGAGGAGGTGAACTATTTGGCGTACATCATCAACGATGAATGCATAAGCTGCGGCGCTTGCGAAAGCGAATGCCCGGTGTCCTGCATCGAGCAGGGCGACCCGATATATACCGTAAAAATCGAGGAATGCATATCATGCGGAGCGTGCGCGGGCGTTTGCCCGGTTAACGCCGCGGTCGAGTCGGAAGGGTAAAAAAGATAAAAACAGCCGCGCCAAATGGCGCGGCTGTTTTATTTTCCATTCGCAACTGATAGCGCGGCGCCGACGGCCGTCGCGTATATCGCCCCGTCCGGCGTATGGAACCTGACCGGATGGAGGCTTTGCAATATTTCGAAGACGCGGGCCGCCTGCGGGATCACCGTAAGCGAACCGGTCAGCACGATATCCTTCACCGGGTCGTTTCGCGCCGCGAAGATCGCCATCATCCCGATAATCTCAAACATCATGTTGATAAGTCCAAGCACGATGTCCGCGCCGTTCGCCGAATCGCTGAAGTTCCCGAAATTGGAAACGGTGGTGGACGGGGGCATGCTTCCGATCAACTCCTGCGAAATGTCCCCTATGGTTAGGTCCACTTTCGAAAGGTCCCCCTGGGCCGCGAGCGAAGCTATCGAATCGATTCCGTTCGCCCCGGCGAAGCGGCTGCAAAGATTCATTAGCGTCCCGCCGCCGACTCCGCTTCCGCCAAGGTGGGTTATTTTCCCGCCGGACGCCTTCACGATGAACGTGCCCGTACCCATGCTGACGACGATCGCCTCGTCAAGAGAAGCCAGCGCCAATCCGCCGAGACCGTTCGCAATAAATTCGTCGACGCGCCGGGTGGGAATGTCGTACATCCCGGAGGCGAGGTGGGCGGCGCCGACTCCGGTCAATACGATTTGCGTGACGTCGCTCATATGCAGCCCGTGAGCCGATATGAACTTGCCGAACGCTCCGTAGGCGGAAGTAAGCCTGTCCGCCGCCTCCACCTGCATCATGCCGAGGCGGCGGCCTTCGTCCGAGTAGCCGACGATCTTTGTCGTTGAGCCCCCGACGTCGATGCCCAGCACTACTCGCATCGGCGGCGCCTCAGACTTTCTCCGTGATTTTTATCACCCGGGCGATGCCGGGAGCGAGCGCGGCGTTGACGGCGAATTCGAGTATGAAGTTCGTTCCCACGATTATCACGAACAAAAAGTAGATGACGCTCGTTTCCCCAGCCCATTCGTACAACAGGCTTTTGTAAAACAGCGTCAGCGCGGCGACGAAGATCCCGGTATTGACGACCGGACAAACCATCGCGGCGCAAAAGACGCCGGCGTAGGAATTTTTTTTCGAAAGAAGTTTATATACGAGGCCGGCGGCGTATCCCGCCGCGGCACTTTTAAATACGCAAAGAAACGCGGTGAGGGGAGGGTTGGCCGCCCAAAGGAGCGCCCCTCCGGGATCGAGCCCGCTTATGCAGCCGCCGAGCACGACTATCCCCATCGAAGCGCCGAGCATAAGACCCGCCGACGTTCCGTAAACCGCCGCGCCGACCACTATCGGCGCCAGCGCCATGGTTATAGAAAACGAACCGAACTTAACGAACGTGGAAATTACCTGAAGGACGACGATCACCGCGATAAAAATCGCGACGCCGACCATCTTTTTTGTTTTCTTTGCAGATTCGTTATCCATGCCGCGCACTCCAAACCCGATGATTTAATCGCGGAGTTTAGCACAGCTTGGCCCGCCTTGCAAGGATTCTTTACGGGTGATACTTAAATAGTCGGCATGTTTCCGCACGGAACGAAGCGCAAAACGCCTCCGTTTCCGCGGCCGGAATCGATAAACGTCCGGCGGCGCTTGTAAACGGAACAAACTGCGGCTAAAATCCGTTAATAACACTGAGGGGGTTTATCATGCTTCCGATTAGAAAACTTGTCGCGGGCGACGCCGGCAGGGTCAAGGAATTTTTCGGCCAAATGGGCGGCGAATCGCGCAGCTTCTTTAACGTCAACTCATGGAACGAAAAGAAAACGATGGAATTCTTCGACGAGGAGAAGCGCGACAAGAACGCCGTTTACTGGATCGCGCTGGACGGCGATAAAATGGCGGGGTACGTTTTCCTTAACGACATGAACAGGGGTATCCCGTGGTTGGGAATTGCCGTCGCGGAGGACTGGAAGGGAAGGGGCCTCGGCAAGGCGCTGATGGAAAAGGCAAGGGAGCACGCCATTTCGAAAGGCAAGGGCGGGATTTTACTGACGACGCACATCGCGAATATCAGGGGCCAGGCGCTGTATTCGCGCTGCGGATACGAGAGGCTTGGAATCCATACCGGCGGCGAAGTCTTGTTTTTGCTCAGGTTTTAAGCGTCCCGCGTTAAAATTGATAGGCGCCGAAATTTTTATTGATTTTTAACCGTCAAATTGATAGTATTGCCATTACATGCGTATTAATAATGAAAAGCGGGGAACCCCTATGAGGAGTATAAGATTCATAATTATGTTCGCGGCGCTGATCGCCCTTTCGACGCCGGCCTTTGTCAACGCGGCCCAAGTCTCGAGGAACATATCCGGCGGGCGGACCTACGTCTTCACGAACGGCGACCCGCGAGCCTCGGCTTACGTATCGATCGGCGGGGGGGCGCGCTACGATTACGTCATACGCGACTCGCAAGGCGAAGTCGTCGACTACGGGCTGGGCTCGGGGCGCGTGCAGGTCCGAAACGGCGGATCGACTTCGGTGACGCTAAACGGGGCCTCCCAGGCCTCCGCGACATACAACTCGTCGAACATCGCGGTCCGCGAGGCTAGCGGCCAGGCGTTAAGCCGTATAAGCGTCGCGGGCGGCAAAACCGTGACGTTTGTGAACAATACGGAAAAAGGCTTGTTCGTCACGATCGGCAGCGCCAGCCGGACCGAGTTCGCCGAATACGACTGCGCGGTTTTCAACCGCTTCGGCGCCTCCCAATTCTTCATGAACGGCTGCCGCTACACTTCGCTTTTCATTCCCTATCTGGGAAGGGCTTCGTTCACGCCCGGAAAAAACGGGATGGTCTTCACGATCCCGACCGGCTGGAACGGAAACGAACTGACATTCATCGACGGGGACGGCCCGTCGCTTTCGGAAATGACCCTCCTGTACGGAAAATCATATAGGTTCGTAAACAACGGCTCGGTAGAATGCGTCTTCGATCTGGCTCGCGGGCAGTTTTTGAGCTACGAGTACGTCATGACGGACGAATGGGGCTACACGACGGGTTACGGGGTCGTGGAGCGCCTTGAAAAATTTGTGCTCGGCGCCCAGGCGAACATCGTGATAACCCCTTACAGGCGCTCGACGCTTGCCGATGACGAAGAAGGGATTAAACTTATTTATCCCGCCGAATTGCAAAGGCAGTTCGGCGTTACGGAAACGGGCAACGGCAGGCTTACTTCGTACAGCGTGCCGGTCGGCGGGACGGTATCGTTTACCAACGACGGGGATATCCCGTTCACGTTCCGCGCCGACCCTGCCGCCGCGGCCTCCGTCATAGACTATACGTACGGGGCCGCGTCGGGGGAGACGCGCTCGGCCACCGACGTTTCGTTTAACGAAATGACCGTCGCCGCCGGCTTTACTTGGACGCTCTCCGTAAAGCGAGGCCTTCCGCTCGAGCTTCGGATCCCGGCTGCCTGGCTTTCAGAAGGGATTTCGCAAAGCGGCGACGCGAGGCCGGCGCTTGACGAATACCAATTGGCTCCGGGCGCCACGCTTATAATAGAAAACGAGGAGAGATCCCAGGCTTACGAAATCCGGTTCATGGCGTCGCAGCCGATCCACGGCTTCGCGTTCGACTATATTGTCGAAACCGAAAGCGACTTGACAAAAAGAAACTCCTCGAGCGAAAGCGCGCTTACGCTTCCGCCTCAAGGCGTGCTTGCCGTAACCAACGCCGGAAAGACGCAAATGACCGTAAGCGTACCGTCGTCCGGTTTAGTCGGCGCGCGTTTCAGCACGGAAAGCGCGCTGGTTAAGCACGCGCTTTTGCCCGGCGAATCATTGTATTTCGAAAACGCGGCCGAAGAAAAATTTTATCAGTTGATACCGCAGCACGGGCCGGAAACATCCGCTCTTGTCGTCTCGACGCTCGAATACGCGCATAAGGATACTGACGGCGATTTCGTCGACTACGGCTATATCGACACCAATTCGCAAATCCTGCTCGGTCCGGGCGAAACGGCGCTGTTTTCAAACAATTCCGGAAGCGAAGTGGAATTTATCGTACCGGTTACGTGGCTCGGGGGTTTAGTCGTCGCGCAGTCAGGCGAACAGGCGCTTTTCACCCGCACAATTATTGAAAATCAGCCGCATGACATAATAAATTTGGATAAAAACTACGACGCCAGGTTCAAGGTGCTTTCCGAACGGAACTTCAACTCGCAGTACGACTTCGTATCGAGGGACGACCGCGAAATAGTATCTTACGGAGTAAACGGCGCGGGTTACGCTACTTTATACGGAGGTGGAAAAATAACCGTAATGCCGAGAAGGGGGTCGAGGATCACCGTATGCTATCCCGCCGAATGGAACGACGATTCGGTAAAAATTTCGCAGGTCTCCGACGCGCCGCTATACAGGAAGGTGCTCAAACCTAACGAGCGCCTGACGTTCAATAATAAAAACAAGGTTTCGTACACGGTGCAAAACAGCAGCGTCAACGGAATCGGCCGGTATTATCTGCGCGAGGGCCAGACGAACGTCAAGCTGGAAAAGGACGAACGCCCGGTCACAGGCGCGATAACGGTCGGCGAGCAAAAAATCGTGACTATTATGGCTGCGACGGGCGCCGACCTGGAAATATGGATACCGCTCGAGTGGTCGAAATTTTTGATCCGGTAAAACCGCCCGCGGAGGCGAATGAATATGGCTACGAAAATTAATAAACGCAAGGCTACCAAAAAAATCGCCGCGCTTGCGCTGGCCGGGCTTATTCTTTCGCAATTTGCCGCGGTAAAAAACGCCGCGTACGCGAACGACTATGTCGTCAACACGCTGATCGAAGTGGAGATGGACGACGAGTTAGGCTACGCCGTCGTCGACGTCCTAGACGGCGTCGAGGCAAGGTACAGGACGATGGATTTCCCGGACATCTACGGCGAATACAGCTGCGCCGGCTTTATTAAAACGTATTACGCGGCCGTTTACGGCATTGAGGTGACTAACCTTACGGACACGGGTCCGCTCATGCCTGAAGACCAACTGATCAGAGTAGACACGCCTCAAAAAGGAGACATAATCTTCTACCCCGAACCGCCGAACCGCAACAACCACAGCGCGATCGTCAAGGCGTTCGACGGGCAAAAAATCATGGTGATAGAGCAAAACTACAAGTTCAGGTTTTCCGGAAGCACGTACACATACCTTAACCGGACGATAGACTTCCCCCCGGACGAAAACAATTTCTACGAAATATGGCGGCCCGCTTTCGTTTCAGACGAACCGTACGAAGTTGCCGGCGATCATTTCGAGGAGTTTGAAACAGACATGGAAATACCGGAATTTTTTCCGGGCGGCGAGGACGAGGTCGGGCCGAGAGGCCTCATTCCGGTTCCCGAAGTCGCCGCCGAACCGGTTTATTCCTATGAGGCGATCGTCATGATCGGGCGCATGGCCATCACCGTCAACGGGGTGGACATGCCGATCAACGCGCCCGCGATGATCGAAAATAACCGGACGATAATGCCGCTTCGGTTCGTGAGCTACGCGCTTGGGCTTAACAGCGAAAACCTGATTTGGGACGCCTTGAATCAAACCGTGACGGTCGTGAACGGGGACGACACGATAATGTTCGTCATCGGAAGCGACGTGATGTACATAAACGGAGTCCCGTTCGGCGAGACGATGGACGTGCCCGCGCAAATCAAGCCGGGGGGCGTTACCTACATACCCCTCGCTTACCTTGCCACGGCGCTTGGCGTGGATTATATATGGGTCGAGTACGACGATTTAAACAAGGCGGCGATTTTCTATAAGTTTTAGCTTTTTCCGGTTTGCCAAGCGAGGCTAAACCCTTTCCAGCTGGTACGCGAGCATCGCGGTTATCAGCCTCGAGCGGTCGTTCTCCCTTCCGGTAAAATCGAAGACGAAACCGTATTCGTATTTGTATTGGACAAGCTGCGTCCCTTCCCTTCTGCGCTGCAGCCTCGAGGGAAGTATGAACGTCCTCAGTTTTCCGAGCGCGAAGCTGAGCGCGTACTGGTGATCGCTATCCCTCTTCTCGAACAAGTCGTTCGATAAAAGCCCGAGCCCGTCCGCGCTGATGTTTATCGAAACGCCCTTTGCCTCGGGTTCCCCTTCGCCCGTGTTTGATAGGGAGGTATACGCCTTTACGGCGACGGACATCTCTATGCGCGGCTTAGCCCTTTCTATCTGCTTGAATTCGGACGTTTGGTTGACGATCAAAAGAGGCTTGTCCTCGCGGACGGCCTTGCCCATAAGCTTTCCGTTGAATCCGTAAAGGCGCTGGTTGTTCCTCGGGCCCGAAAACAGCTCGATTTTTAGGTATGCGTCGCCGGGCAGTTCGTTTGATTGCTGGCTTAGCGGTTCGCATTCGAGAAGTATCGAAACCCTGCTTTCCAAATCGTAGAACCTGCCCCTGTGCTGGCCAATTGTCTCCTCGCTCCGGTTGCAAACCATAATCGTCACCGGAGTGTCACGGTCGACGAAACGAAGCTCCATATTAGTCCTCCGTACCGAAACGGCGGCCGGTATTTCCGCGCTTCGGTTATATTGATGGCATTATACGATATTTGCGGCTCCAATAATAACTTTACTTTTTATTTCCGGCGTGATAAAATGCGCGTCGCTTTGTTTAACCGCTCGGAGAGGCTTAGCGTTAAACGGCGCAGGCCGTGCCGAATCCGGCGAGTACGCTTCGGTCCATGGAGGTGTTTTTATGTATGCGGTAGTTGAAACGGGAGGCAAGCAGTACAAAGTCCGCGAGGGAGACACGCTGACTTTAGAAAAACTCGAGGCGGACGCGGGTTCTTCTTACGCGTTCGACAGGGTCCTCGCTTTGTCCGACGAAGAGGCGACGGTTTTCGGCTCGCCCTATATCGAGGGCGCGTCGGTGACGGCGACGGTCGTCGGGGACGGCAAGGCGAAAAAGATCGTGGTCTACAAGTTTAAGTCAAAGAAGGGGTACCACCGTAAAATCGGCCACCGCCAGCCGTACACGCGCGTAATCGTGGACGCCATAAAAAAAGCGTAGGCTTGATTTCCGTAACCGTATCGCGAAAAAAAAACGGGCGGGTCAGCGCGTTTAACGCGCGAAACCACGGCGCGAGCGAGGTCTGCGCGGCGGTTTCGATGCTGGTCTTAAACGCGGTCAACAGCGTCGAATCGTTTACTGACGCGCGCTTTGCCTGCGAGTATGACGAAGACGGCGGTTATATAAATTTTTCGCTTGAAAACGTAAGGAACAAGAACGCGGCGCTCCTGCTTGACTCGATGGTTTTGGGACTGCGTTCGGTTGCGAAAAAATACGGCGACGAAATCGAATTAATCGAAAAAGAAAGCGAAGTGGCGATATGATTGAATTAAACTTAACATTTTTCGCGCATAAAAAGGGCGTCGGCTCGACGCGAAACGGACGGGACTCCGCCTCGCAGAGGCTCGGAGCGAAGAGGGCGGACGGGCAATTCGTGCTTGCCGGAAATATCCTCTACACGCAGCGCGGCACCAAAATCCATCCCGGAAGCAACGTAGGCCGCGGCTCGAACGACAACCTGTTCGCGCTTGTCGACGGGACGGTCCGCTACGAGCGCATGGGGCGGGATAAAAAAAGGGTTTCGGTTTATCCAACGCAAGCCGAAATGGCGTAGCAAAAGCAAACCCGCGGGAAACCGTGGGTTTTTTTATTTTCCCGGAAAATAAAGAGCATGACGGAGCTAACGGGATGTTCGTTGACCAAGTAAAAATAACCATCGAATCCGGCAGGGGCGGAAACGGCCACATCGGATTCAAGCGCGCGAAATACGTCCCCAACGGAGGCCCCGACGGCGGCGACGGCGGGCGCGGCGGCGACGTCGTGTTCGTTGCGCAGGAAGGGCTGTCAACGTTGATGGACTTCCGTTATAAACGCTCCTTCGCGGCCGAGGCCGGCAAGGACGGCGGCAAGGCCAAAATGTCGGG
>Ga0123353_10011972_pt1 | contig 12277 bp, 9 predicted proteins | sample TergutLab28metaG_3_FD_92763 | JGI IMG/M metagenome (GOLD analysis project Ga0123353, IMG submission 92763) | Labiotermes labralis P3 segment gut microbial communities from Petit-Saut dam, French Guiana - Lab288 P3 | ecosystem: Host-associated > Arthropoda: Insects > Digestive system > Gut ... | reverse complement strand
TATTAAGCGTGAAATTCCAACCCCACGGTTTTTGTGGTGGTAGTAGTAGTAGTAGTAGTAGCAATAGTAGTAGCAGCAATATTAGTAGTAGTAGTAGTAGTAGCAGCAGCTCAATTGAGGAGCTACTTGAATGAAAAAAGTAGCGGCTCCAGGTCTAGAAAACAGAGATTAACGGCTGTGGGGACCCGTTGCTCTGACCACGTGACACCCCTCTATCCGCAAAAGTTGGTACTAACTTCGCCGACCGGCGGCGGCCGCTCTGTCGGTATAGTTCGCGTGCGGACTAAGGCCACGGAGTTTAGTTAGTAGTAGCAGCAGCAATATCAGTAGTAGTAGTAGCAATAGCAGTAGTAGTTGGTGGCAGTAGTATTATTTTGTGGTGGTGGTGGCAGTAGTATTAGCAATAGCAGTAGTAGTTAGTGGCAGTAGTATTATTTTGTGGTGGTGGTGGTGGTAGTAGTAGTAGTAGCAGCAGCAATAGTAGTAGTAGTAGTAATAGCAGTAGTAGTTAGTGGCAGTAGTATTATTTTGTGGTGGTGGTGGTAGTAGTAGTAGTAGTAGCAGCAGCAGCAGCAGTAGTAGTAGTAGTAGTAGTAGTAGTAGCAATAGCAGTAGTAGTTAGTGGCAGTAGTAGTATTTTGTGGTGGTGGTGGTAGTAGTAGCAGTAGCAGCAGCAATAGCAGTAGTGGTTAGTGGCAGTAGTATTATTTTCGTTCTTTAACGTGCACAGTGGATGTCGCGGCCCATTGTGTGGGACTGACAGTCGGAACGTAAAGGAGCCCAATGTGGCAGGCACCTGACAGCTGTTGTAAGGTGGCCAACAACTGTCACATGTGTTCAGGTTAACGAAACGCAACAAGGTTGCTGATTGTGATTGGTTATTTTGTTTCCTACTCCTGGTAAAGCTTGTTGAATTAGTGACGCTTGTGGCTCGTATTCTGAAGGTGCCCGTTTGGAATTTCGGCCAGGACATAGACTAATAGACTAACTTCAGTTTTGACGGTCTTCAGTTCATGCAAACAGGCACTGTCATCCCGTCATTGTAGGTTACTTGTACTGTAGCCTTGTTTATTGAAAGCGTCGTTAAATAGGCCGCATATAAATAAGGTGCTGCCCGTGATCCTGGGCTGTTCGGTAGTTGCGTTCGTGGAATCGAATTCAACTTGAGGCTTGCATTGTTCATCCGTTGTCCTGTGAAGGCAGATATCTGGCGATGGTCTGGCCGTGCATTCAGAGCTGCGCTGTGGTACCCCCAAGAAAGATTTTAAATACTCTGTAGTAGAATGGTACCATAATATGACTTCGCGTAGAGAAAATATTGTTCACTAATCAGTAACACTTGTGACGGCGATTTTCAAATATCTTGGTTCCCACCTGTCATTTCGCCAAGAATGCCGAAATTCCACTCTAGCACAGACGAGGTTATTTCTTCGAGAACTGTTGTTAGGCGCGTTCGCATAATTTCGAAAAGCGACTATTAGCTTCGTCATGCCTGTCCTTCTGTCCATCCGTCCGTCCGCATGGAACAACTCGGCTCCCACCGGACGGATTTTCATGAAATTTGATATTTGAGTATGTTTCGAAAGTCTGTCGAGAAACGTCAGGTATCGTTAAAATCGGGCAAGAATAACGGGTACTTTACATGAAGACCAATATACATTTTTATCATATCTCGCTCATTTCTTCTTAGAATGAGAAATGTTTCAGATAAAAGTTATAGAGAAAAAAAAACGCCTTGTGTTCGGTAACTTTTTTTCCTTCGAAAGTCTTACCGTTTATGAGATAATGGGAAAAAATATTGTAGAAGGAGTAGGCCACAGGACAGTATGGCGCATGCCCCCTAAGGCTACAAATACACACACACTCAGGTTGTGTAATATTTATTGCTTTTCCATGATAACGATGGTCGCACGATGCACGAACGCGCCTCAGTGTTAAGTTATACGTACATTGCCTGTCTTGTTAAAATTGTGTCTGATTTAGGATCACGTAAATCATAGGGCGTTTTTATTTTGCAGGCCTCACGTCACAGCGTGTGAGAAACGTTGACCTGTTCAGAAGAATGGAACTTATTAATTCTTAAAATTGTAATCTACTATTCATGTTTCCTCTTACCTAATTAGTTGATCCATTGGCCTTATTATCATGAAAATTAGTACGAAAATAAATGCTGCTTGAGACCAGCCTGTTCTTTAGGATTTTCAATAGTTTCCCGTTACACTGGTCAGCAAAATTTAACTTTTTTTTTTTGCTCCCACGAACTTCAATAGATGAACTTAGCAGTACTTTTTATGCTGAATTCAGATATGTATACAGAATTTTCTGTCAGGCCAGGGTTTCAAAGATACAGAGGAATTTAAATGTGCAAAATAGTACTTTACGTGCTCTTGAAACAGGCAGAAACTTTCCTCTAAAATGTAGATGCGTATGATTTTCACGGGTATTTGGCATCAGGTACGTCCCTCTTCACTGTCCAGCAATAGTCTGCCGACATACGTGAGGTCCACTTGCCTTGGTACCGCTTTTCCTTAGCCAAAATGTCTTGGTGAAATCTTTCACCGCGTTCGTCACTGACTTCGCCGAGATTTTTGGGGGAAAAATCCAAGTGTGATCCCAGAAAGTGGATTTTCAGACTCATATTGCATCCCATAGCTTTGTGTACGAAATCAACAGGTCCTGCACAACATCATGATAGTTCGCTGTTTTGTGATTTCCTCGGAAATCCTTGAAAATCCTCTTAAATTAAAACCATGCATTTTTTCAGTCTCATTCAGGTCTTCATCGAACTGTTTGTCTTGCATCAGTTCCCTGATAAATACACCCTCCTTGATTTTTGCGTCACTCACATTTGGGAGCTTATTCCTCAGATGTTCGAATACACGACCGATTTTATCCATACCTTTCACAAAGGTTTTCATGAGGCCCAGCTTTATGTGTAGAGGGGGCAGGTAAATTTTATCCGGAAGAACAAGAGGAGGATTGATAATATTTTTCTCCCCTGGCGTCACTGGTGTTCGTTTAGGCCACAATTTATTTACATAGTGATTCTTCTTGTTCCGTCTGTCCCACTAGCACAGGAAACGGAGGTATTTTGTGTACCCGAGTTGCATTCCGAGTAGCAGTGCCGCAACCTAGATAACACCACATAACTTCCACCTAAATTCGTCATACTTAATCTTTCCCAACAGTAGCTTCATGCTTTCGCAACTTTCCTTCATGTTGGCTGCATGAGCCAAAAGAACGGAGGGGAATCTATTTCTGTTGTGGAGTAGAACCACCTTGAAGCTCACTTTTGACGAATCACTGAACAAGCGCCACTATGTTTGGGTTATATTCTTCGCCAAAAACTTCCATAACGGAACAAACATCATTGCAAAACACGACACCATCTTCGTGGGAGAAGAAATCCTTGAATTCTTCATGACGGCCATGGTGAAAACACACCTTACTGTCCTGGCGCAGAATATTCCAGCCCTTTAACCTTGAGCCTAAAAGTTCAGCTTGCTTTTGGAAAGGTTCAAATCGCGGACGATATCGTTCAGGTCCCCTTGAGTCAGCAGATGTGGTTCATTGGAAGAACAGGCTACTGCAAACGTTGGATCAAAATCCATATTTTTGTTAGCTTGGTCTGCATCTTCATCACTTGACTCACTGTCATTCAGCGAAAGGTGTGGGTGATAGAGAAATTCTGGAAACATATTTGAATTCAGCGTCCAAAAATACATTAGAAACAGACTTTTTGCTCATGGAACAAAATCTTTGTTGACCAGTGTTATTAGTAATACCTTCAAGACATCTGGATGGGAATAAGATGCCACTTTATCTTGTATTTTGAATTCATTGTGGCAGTAAGATTTTCAGGAACAGCGAAGACAGGGAGACCCTTCGTGGAACTTACGATTCTAGAGGATGTAAAATAACGTGACAACATGAAATATGGTTTATAGGCGTGTATTTGGATTTTATTTTAATGAATTTCTACGAAGGTTCCATAAACCTAAGTAACTTACCCATGTTTTGTAGCTTGACCGTTATAAACATGGCGACAACGCGAGACTGTGACATAATCTGGCAACTCAGTGATGTCCAATACTGATGGGTAACGGAGCTCCGGGCTCCTCGCTTTGGGTCTGCTGCTGCATTCCCTGCAGCAGGGGCCAGTTTAAATGTGATGGCAAACGCGCAGAAACCAGACTTCGTCTTTCGGCGAAACGGACGAGTCCATTTAAATTCGGCAGGGACGTCAGTTCAGTGGACTGCTGACAGCCGAGGTGTGCGCATCAGCTTTTATTGCTAGTAGTAATGCTGGATACACCGTGTTCCGAGGTAGTGTGAAGGGTACTGGCTACCCTCTCCATTCGCCAGTTTCCCCTTCACTTCCCCTCCCGTGCCTCACCGTGTGCCATCACATTTAAGCTGGAGTCTACTGTCTTTCGTATGGACTCATTAAGCCCAGAACATTTATAACTAGCGATGGTTATGGAGTCACTGCACCTGTCGAGTGGCTGGAACATCGCTTTTCAGGCTGTGTCGCGACACATGTTGGTTGCAGTTGTTAATTGTCTCTCGAAACGTTGACCATGCTCAGTAACATGCAGTGGCTAAATACGAAAATTATCGTAACACTGTCGATCGCGGGACGACATAACTTGTGACTCGCATTTGTTGAGGGGGGGGGGGGTTAAGTGAAGCGTTCGGCTTGTGTGTGCGTGCGTCATGTGCAGCTCCCGAATTGACATAAAGGTATCACGGTCTTAATATTATTGCAATAAGCTTATTGCCCATGTCCATGGTAATGGGAGTAGATGTAACAAAGGTTCATTTGCCCTTATTTAGTTTTGTGTCATTAAAAAGTCGGTATTCCAATGGAAGTGTGTCGGGGCAGCCAAACACTTGAGAACTGGTGGGTTAGAACACTGAAGACGCGTACGGGGAAGTACGCTGGAGAGGGAAGCATAATCGCTCAAGACGATGCGGAAGGTGGTCGATCTGTGGGTCGGTTGACAACCAGTGTAGTGGAAGCTATGGATAGAAATGTACCACGCCTGTCGGTAAGTTTTGTAACCAGTAATTTGTGGTTACGTTTAATAGTCTCGGAGGAAGGACAGCTCAGTCGATGTAGTGATTAGGCTAAGGGCTGCATGGCCCGGGATTCGAATCCTTCTAGGGGGCGAGAAAGGAAATTGTCCACACCAGCCATGGAGCTTACCCAGCCTTCTGATTAGTGGGTACCGGGGCATAAATTTGACCACTTGCGGCCATCTAGTGCCGAGATTAAGAATGAGTGGAGTTATACCTTGTATCACCAGTGTATGCATGCGTGACGTGGACGGGGAAAACTTCACCTTTACCTTCATTTTAGCCTCACTGTATATGTGTGTGTGTGTGTGGACCAGGTAGCTCAGTCGGTATAGCGACTGACTACGGGCTGGACGGTCCGGGATCGAATCACGGTGGGGACGAATTTTCCGCCCGTCCAGACCGGCCCTGGGGCCCACCCAGCCTCCTGTAAAATGGGTACCGGGGCTTTACCGGGGATAAAGTGCGGCCGGGGCGTGCTGCTGACCACTCACCCCCTTCTAGTGCCGCGGTCATGGAAGAGTAGAGCTATACCACTACCCACCCTCTGGGCCACACCGGGCCTGTAACGGGGACACTTTACCTTTATATTTATATATGCTTGAGCATTCGACGGTAAAAATAGGTCATCTTGCTTAACAGAACGACTTTCTGCACTTTGGCATACGAGTTGGCCCATTGATGCATTATTGTCTGTGATGTTCATTTGTTGTAAAGTTCTCTCTAGAAGGCCTACTGTGTTTGTCCATTGTATTCTGTCTTGTTCCACTTCCAGAATGCGTCTGACTAATGAATTTACCCTCATAGCTATGCAGTAGGCATTCATAATGTACAGAATGTTTCTGTGCCTCCATGTCCTCCCCCTCCCCGGCATCTCCGCAGCCATCACAAACCATTCCCTATTAAGATGGTGCAGTGTATTTTGTGAAGTTCTCAATTGGTGCCTAGGAAGATTACCTGATCCTAAGATGTGACGCGGTGTAGCTTGGTAGACAGTTACCAGCGTCTTGGAGGAATATACGTTCTCCGTCTTCATAGTATTGCTGTGTGATCCAAGCCAGACGGCGTCATATCCGTGTATAATAATAATAATCTGCAATTGGGTTGTTACCCGGTGGCAGTGGTTATTTTACATGTGTACAAAATATGAAATTGGGTACTACTAGATTTAAGTCGGGAGGGCTACATGAGAAGCATGTAGTGGCAACTTGGAATATTGGGAACCATTTCAGCATTTGCTTTTAGGCACAAGAAAACCAAGAAAAACCTGTGTCGAGGTGGCCGGTCGCAGGACCTTCCGAATACTGACTTCTAGCCAGCAGTCCGGCATCTAAAGTAAAAAAAAAATAAGCTTCTGATTACAAACGGCAGCTTACGCTTACGCCGCTGCCGGGTGGATACCTTGTTTTTCAGATTCATTTTCAGTAAGTAACTGGGCGATTTAGGGTTTAATTATTCGCATTGAAATTCGTGAGTTGGTAGAGCTGTCACTGAATTAACTGAAACTTTGATCTGGAGGCCAAGGGGCGAGCCTTATCGGGCTGCCGTGTAACTTTCCGTTCGCTGAATTGCACAGAAGGAATTACCTCGATATGTGAACTTTGCTTAAGAGGCTTACCTTTTGATCAGAAAAAATTCTGATAAGGTATAAATTTAGAAAACTACATGCCCTCATGTTTGTGGACGCTTCTAAGGCAATGTAATGATGGAAAACGAAAGTGGCGGTGAATGTAGCACACGTAGGGAATCGAGAACTCGTACGAGATTTGGGTAGGACAAGCTGACGGAATGTTACGAGTTAGGTGGGAGCATGGTACTACGAGTAAATGGATTGTTGATTGCTTTTTGCTGACTTAAGATAGCGTCCTTTGACCGGGTTCCTGTGAATACCTCAATGCACTTTGGAGCTGCACAAGACCGGAAATTCCTTGACCACCCGAGTGTCTGTGGGATTAGTTGGTAGCTATACATGTGGCATTATGCTACATTATTTTACTATGTTTTATTGCTTTAGTGTTACCATTTAATATATATATATATATATATATTTATTTATTTATGGCGTAACAGCCCCCAGTGGGCCGTGGCCTCCTCGCTATCGAGGCTTCACGATCAGACACACCACACTCTGTAGGACTTCACTGGACGGGTGATCGGCCCAGGGCAGAGATTTCTACCCGAAAACACACAACACTCACAAGAGACAGACATCCATTCACCATGCGGGATTCGAACCCGCGATCCCAGCAAGCGAGCGGCCGCAGACCCACTCCTTAGACGGAGCGACCAGTGGCATTGGCATTGAATGTAATAGACCATGTCAATTAAATTTTTCGGTCCTTCGTTATTATTAGCCCAGATTATGGACACATTTTGTGCTTTGTCAGTAGTTAGCATAGTTCGATTTGCATCAGGGGCGTCACAGATCTGCGTGAGACTGGCAAAAGGCTATTAGGAATGCAAAAGTGCGTTTTGAGGATATGTAACATTGAATTGTACAGTACGTAAGCTTGTGCCAGTTAGTGCCACAAGTTTCCGAATACTGTTGCTCAAGTCTATGGGGCCGGGCAGAGCCAGGCTGGTCACTTGGCTGGGAACTTAAATTGGAACTCCAGAAGCCTGAGTGCAACAAGGCTTCAGATACAGAGGCCGGCTGCCTCGTGCCAAACATCGCGTCCAGAGGTAAAAAGAATAAAATGGCGCAAATTAATATACACGTTACTCAGCTCATGCCGTTTTTAAAACGTTTTCTCCTCCTCCTCTTCTTCCTCCTCCTCCACCTCCTCCTCTCCTCAGTCTTCTATTTAGTTTTTATAATATCTCCACCGTGTCTATTCTATTTCTGGATCGGTCATAATTTTGTCTTTCCTTTATCTATCTCCCGCTCTGACCTCATTTAAACGTTGTATGCTATTTTCTTTTTTCGTCCTACGAAGGCATTATCCATTAGCCTACACACCAATAAAAAATCGCAGGAAAGTGATGATAGGTAGGATTCAGACATACGTGTAAGAACAGAAGAGGTTCAGTGAAGCTCCATTAACTACTCTGTCAGTATAGCAGGACAAATTCCATAAAGTCTCCAGCTTCAGTCACAGGTAACATTAGCTGTCCTAGGCTGCTCTCACAAGTATGGAGAGTGCATATATCAGTGTGTTTCTGCAGTCGAAGCGGTGGAGGTGTCAGTATCGACTTCTTACGTGGTAGCTGCAGTCACGTGACGGATGTAGGAGGCCCGTAAGGTGTGTGAATCTTCCGCTGAAGGTTGTCATGCAAAATGACGGGGACTTTGTGGATTTAATCCTGCTGTAACTGGGACTACAGGCCCGCCTACGGGGTTCGAATGACCGATTAGGAAAGCTTTTTGTAGCTTAATATAAACTGTTAGAATAGGAAAACCGTAAGGTATCATTGTACGAACTGAAGTGAGCCCGTACTAATGGGTTGTGGGGGCAAACCTAATAAACTGCCGGCTTCTGAAAGTTACTGTGCAAGACTGGATTTAATCGTGGGTATAGTGTGAAATTCGGTGGACTGAGCAAACCGCAACACACCACGTCTCAGATGCACGGACCGGTCGGCTAATACAGTGTGGGGAAATAATGATAAGTGTTGTGAGACTCATGCCAAACGTAAGTGCACTGTGTGGAGGAAAAAACTCGTCGATACACGCACAGTGCACTCGACGTTAAGGCTCAGTAGCATATTCAGTATAGTCACTAGTGTGTTTTGATTTTCGTTACAACTTCTGTCTGAAACATTTCTCTAGCCGAGACTAATGCTGCGAGTTATCATAAATGTACAGAGGTCTGTATGTAAAGTACCCGTTATTCTTCTGAGATTTTAACAAAACTTGAATTTTCTGGGCAGATTTTAAAAAAATACCCGAATACCAATTTTCATGAAAATCCGACCAGTGGGAGCCGAGTTGTTCCATGCGGACGGACATGGCGAAGCTAATAGTCGCTTTTAGTGACTTTGCGAACGCGCCAAAAAGTGTACAATTATTTTTTTATAGTGACACCACTAACCAAACAAGGGGCCGATATAATTAGTTTTCGTTGTAGTATTGGACAAACTTTAACTAAATAAGACCATTACACATAATGCAGCCATTCCGTTACAAACACTGATTGCTGATGACGGTGTGTGCAAATACGTACAATGCTTTTGGCTACTAGTTTCACGTTTCTGCTCATATTAAATGTTAATTAGCTGAGATTTGTGTTTCAGAGTTTAATTCTGAATACCTTCGAATAACTGCATGCCTGGTTCATGCAGGCAGCTGACACAATGCATTGGATAACATAGCTTGATTCTTTGTTACTGGCACCTGTACCTTGAGTATCCCAGTGCGGCAAAGTGCCAATACGAATGGACATCTGTAAATAACTATTTTGCACATCGGCACCTTACTTGCCATTTCATTCCAGTCATTTCTCAGCAGATTGGTATTATATATATATATATACATATGTATGTTTTTTTTTTTCATTGTTGTGGCTTGTGACAGCTGATTTATAGCGAGGAGTGGAATGCCAATTGAATTCTCAACGAGACGTTGGGGAGGTATGCAGGGTAACTTTACGTTTCAATAAGCGTCGAAGCCAGACAGCGAGGCTTCATGGAGATGATTGTGTTTCATTTGAATTCTGATCGTCTGGTTTTGTGTCGTAATTATTACCTTGCAGCCTAGGAACTAGCAGTAACCTTCATTCTGCCTTATTGTACTTTACCTCCTGCTGATCTTGATGCATCAAGTTACTGGAATGAAGTCAGCTTTTTGGGGGGCATCCTGTGGCTTAAATTACATAGAATCCTTTAATTCCTTATGAGCCGTTGGAATGTATTTGGTTCGAACCCGTGAATATAAAAGTTACTGGCAGGGAACTGCTAAACTCACAATATAGTTAATACGTTTTAATTGCAGTATGTATCTACTTCTGATGCTGGTCCAAGTAGCCGCGCAGTCTAAGGCGTAAGTCTACGGCCGCTCGCCTGATGAGATCGTGGGTTCGAATCCCACCGGGGACATAGAAGTTTGTCTGTTGTGAGTGTTGTGTGTTGTCAGGTAGAGATCTCTGCGACTGGCTGAACACTCGTCCAGAGGAGTCCTACCGACTGTGATGCATCGTTGTGTGTGATCTAGGAAACCTCAAAAATGAGGAGACCCTGGCCAGCGTTGGAGCGCAGCGCCACACGGGGGAAAAAAATCTACTTCTGATAATCTGATGTAAGTCACAAGATAATGCTTATCACACAGAGCTCTTGTTGTCGGTTGTGACACTGATATGTTCTTACAAGTTGATATGATGTAACTGAACAGCAATCATGAATTTTATCACCACGTAAATTATCTTCGGCTTTGTGTCCCACTGCAACACAAACAAAGTAAAGATTTTGCTGGCAAATAACCGTAAAAAGTGGAATAATCCGTAAAATGGTGGTAAAGCGACCATTCATTTCAAGCACGGCGAGCGAAGACTGGGAAGGAAAGGACAACATGTTTGTGGTTAATGTTTGTTGAGCCGGATAACTCAGCAGACGGACTGTGAAAGACCGGAGAAGGAGCTTTCTGTTCCCAGAGGGTTGTCGCCGTTTGAAGGCCGGCTCTGGGGCCCACGTGTTCTTGTGTCCAGCATGTATCGAGGGCTACTGCGTTGGGGCTGAAGCGGTCGGGATGTGGATCTGACCTCTTAACGACCGTTCTCCTGTACGCCGTTCCTGGCGTTAAGCTTTATTCAACAGATGTCACTTTATTGGACGATGGAAATTAGATGGAACTGGAATTCGCTGATGCCTGACATAGTTCATATCATTATGGCCCGGCCTTTGATAGTTGCTGATATGCTAAGATCTAAGTTTTACTGACAAGCCAGCCACACCGCTCTTATCCACCACACACCTTCGCATTATTGAGCAGATTATTTTTTTTTTTTCAATCTACAGGGCGCGGAAGAAACATTTAACGAAACAATCTTGTTGTATCTAATTTGAATCATTTTATTATTACGTTATTGGGAATAATATTTTATTTATGGATATTGTACACATTAGTAGTGAAGGAGAGGCCAGTACCAAACAGCTCCTTTAATGCAGTTGCGGCTTACTACCTGATAATGGTCAGAAGACGGGCCGAAACATGTCGTAGTGTATAAATTAGAATAAAAGCTTTAGGTGTGTCATCCCCATTGTGTTATAAGCAATTAGGGAGGAGGTGCGGTACGTCAAAACACAACTGTCTTGTTTCCTACTTTATTATGCTGACGACGACATGTTCGGCCACTGGGGGGCCATCTTCACGTCACAAAAATGTATGTAGAGGAAAACTATACAGAGTATGATCATAGTATAGGTGCAGATCCTAAAGTTTCAACGAGATCTTGTCGGTTGGATTATACATACTGAGCTAAAAGTACATCTTCTAAGTAGAGTATAAAAAATTTGATGGATATATATGTAATACATAGTCTTACAAATGGTGCATTAAGTTAGATTGTAATATAAAAGTAATACGCCCAATACTTTTAGCTCAATATGTATAATCCAACCGACAACGAGATCTCGTTGGAAGTTTATAATTTGCCCCAATACTATGATCATAGTCTGTATAGTTTTTCATTGTATACATTTTTGTGACCTGCAGTTGGCCCACAGTGGCCGAAACATGTCGTCGTCAGCATAATAAAGTAGGAAACAAGACAGTAGTGTTGTGACGTATCCCACCTCCTCCCTAACAGAATAAAGGCCATTCTTGGAGTTGTGTTATTCTGAGCATATAAGTAACTTGATTGAATAAAACGCAACAGTATGGCGACACCTAAGCAGACAGGACGTTTAGCAAGCTGCGTTTGACACGTGTAGTAATTTTTATTTGCAGTGACGATGGAAGTAGTTAAATCACGTGCGTGATGTTTCGCGTGCTGCGCCGTTGTCAGAGGACTACGTTGTACGGGGTTAAGACCTGTTTAAAATATTGTGGGAATTTGGCATCTGCAAGTAGAATAGAATGGTGGCATTGATAACGCGATCACTTGGACGTTCTGCCGCCCTCTGTCGCCATGCAGATAAGCTCAGCACTTCCCCCCCCCCCCCGCTGTTTTCCTTTTTTTTTATCAATACCTAAGTCCAGGACAGGCGTTTGCGACTTTCTCTGCGTTTATTTTTTTTTGTGTTTTTTTTCTTTTTGGAGGTTGTG
>Ga0123353_10011971_pt1 | contig 12277 bp, 9 predicted proteins | sample TergutLab28metaG_3_FD_92763 | JGI IMG/M metagenome (GOLD analysis project Ga0123353, IMG submission 92763) | Labiotermes labralis P3 segment gut microbial communities from Petit-Saut dam, French Guiana - Lab288 P3 | ecosystem: Host-associated > Arthropoda: Insects > Digestive system > Gut ... | reverse complement strand
TTCTTGCTCTGACGACCGGTTTGTCAAGGAAGTTGTAAATTTCATGGGACAACAAATCACCTTGCCTACAGATATGAGTGTCGTATGGAAAGGCAAGGATACTGTTCTGACCGTTTTTACAAATGTTCCGATCAAAATGGTTGTTTGGTTTGATTCAGCTGTTTGCGGATCCTGTGAGGTAAAAAAAATGTCAGATTGGAACAAAATAGTTTTATATGCTGATTCATTGGTTCAATGGTTTGACGCTGTCTTTCTTTTTTCACCTCAAAAGAAAGACTTGCGTACGATATCTGTAACGGTCAAAGCCGAGAAATTTGATTACCCTGTATTCTTTGACCAAAACGGAACCTTTTTCACACAAAATCCAAAAATACCTAAGAACCCGAAACTCCACAGCTTTTTGTTGGATAAAAACAACAAAGTGGTATTGGTGGGGAGTCCGCTGCATAATCCTGTATTATGGGAACTTTACAAGCGTACCATTCAAACCATGATCGACAACGATGGAGTTTTGCCGGAAAACTAAACCAAACGACGAACTGCCGGAATTATCCGGTTAATCCCTTGGAAATTGTTTTCAAGGATGTTGCTTTGACCAAATCAAAGCGCATATACGTACAAAAAAAACAAATGTTCTTTAAAATCATATAAATATGAAAATGCTTAAGTATTGTTATTACTCAGTAATCATGCTCTTGACTGCCTGCAGGGGTCAGGGGCATGATTCTTTTACCCCTCCTGTTTTTCCGGAAACCAAACAGGTAACCGTAACCCCTCTTTTAAATGACTTTTTGTTCGACTTACCAAATCAAATAGAAGATATGGGCGATTATTTGGTGATCATGGGCTATCGGGAAAATAGATTTTTGCATATTTTTAAAAAAATTAGTGGAGCTTATGTCAAGTCTTTTGCCACGTTAGGGCGGGGACCGGGAGAGATGGTCGGCGGCCCGAGTATTCGTATGAGCGAAGATAAATCGAAGTTATTTGCTTATCAGCGTTCGTCTAATGTATACTGGACATATAATGTAGAAAACATAGTAAACGACAATCAGGTACAACCGGTGAAGGCAGAAAAGGTGACAATATTTCTTGATGAAGGAGAGCGGCATCCTGGTACGATTACTGATTATTTAGCATGGAAAGATAAGCGATTATTTATGCGGAATCGTTTACATCGGTTTGAAGTACAGGATACCTTGGGCAATACCCTGTATCTGTACGACAAATATCCGGAAGTTCCCTTTGAACAGGCATCGGATTCGAGCCATTTTCATAACAGTTATCTCCATGCGGTACTTGCGCTAAAACCCGACATGAGCAGGTTTGTTGTAGCTTCATATATTGGATGTATTATGGAGATTTTTACCGTTGATTCCTCGGGTAAAATTGAGAAAGAAATCGAAAAACGTTTTCATCCTCCTTTTTTTACTGCAATTCCTCCCTCTTTTACTAACTTTTTTGTTAGTGGTAAGACCATTAAAGGCATTCAAGATCTTTCTGTGACGGATGAATTCATTTATGCAAAGTACGATGGAAGCATATACTATAAAGATCAACCTGAACGGAGTCGCCGAAATGTCATAGCGGTATTTGACTGGTCGGGCAAGCCGATCCGCCGCTATATTTTGGACTGGAAAAAATTTTACAACTTTTTTGTTGACGACCAACAAAACCGATGTTATTTGATAGGAGAAGATGCAGATGATGAAATACTATTAGGCTATTTTGATTTGTAAGAAATTGCCTTAGTACTCCCGAAACATCCTTTGTATCTCTCTATAGTCGTTTGTTTTGGTGAGGGCGAGCATGAGGAGGATGCGTGCTTTTTGGGGATTGAGCATCCATGAGGCGGCAAAGTGCAGGGCGTCGTCATCGACTTCGTTGCCTTGGGAGGATGGGCCTGTGGGGACGCGGGCGGCACGCACCACGGCAATGCCCTGTTGGGCTGCGTATGTCAACGCTTCCAACGCAATGGAGGGGGCGTTTCCATTCCCGACTCCTGAATACACAATCCCTTTTACGCCTGCTTCTATGGCTGCCTTGATAAAGAGGTCATTGGCGCCGGCGTAGCCCATGATAATCTCGACACGGGGGAGGTCGTTTAGCGTGGAGACGTTAAATTCGCTGTGCACAGTGTGCCGCTTTTGGGTGCTTCGTACAAAGATGGGCTTTCCTCCGTAGAGATAGCCAATAGCCCCGTAGTTGGGCGATTGAAAGGTGCTTACGTGTAGTGTGTGGGTCTTGGTTACATCGTCTGCGCTCAGGATGCGGTCGTCCATCACCAACAACACGCCTGCTCCTTTGGCCTCCGGAGCAACGGCGCACGCAACGGCGTTATAGAGGTTACGGGGGCCATCTGCGCTCAGGGCGGTGGCGGGGCGCATGGCACCGGTCAAAACCACCGGCTTGTCATGTTTCACGGTGAGGTTCAAAAAGTAGGCGCTCTCCTCCTGCGTGTCTGTCCCGTGTGTAACCACCACTCCGGCAACCTCTTCTTGCAGCAGAAGTTCATTGATGCGTTTGGATAGCCTCAGCCAGATTTGGGTGGTCATGTCCTGACTGCTTATATTGACAACCTGCTCCCCTTTCACTTCTGCAATTTCGGACAACTCGGGAACCGCTGCCAACAATTGTTCTACACCAAGTTCCCCGGGTCTGTAATTGGCCGCAGTGGATGAAGTTCCGGTGCCGGCAATGGTGCCGCCGGTTGCAAGGATATAGACTACAGGCTTTGCGGGTTGCGCCAATAAAGGGCAAAATGAAAGAAGAAAAGCCGTTGCACAAAGGGCAAATAAACGATACGTTGTTTCCATATTGATAGGATTAAATTATGATCCAAAGTCGTCGAACATAACATTTTCGGGAGCAACGCCTAAGTTGTCGAGCATATTGGTAACGGCGTTGGTCATCAGGGGCGGGCCGCAGAGGTAATATTCAATATCTTCAGGCGCTTCATGGTTGTTCAGGTAGTTATCGAGGATCACCTTGTGGATAAAGCCCACGGAGCCGTTCCAAATGTCGGAAGGGAGGGGTTCGGAGAGGGCGATGGTGAAGGTGAAGTTGGGGAAAATCTTTTCGATGGAGCGGAACTCCTCTTCGTAGAAGATTTCACGTTTGGAGCGGGCGCCGTACCAAAAGGTCACCTTGCGGGTGGTCTTTAGGGTGTGGAAGAGGTGGAAGAGGTGCGAGCGCATGGGCGCCATACCCGCGCCGCCACCCACAAAGAGCATCTCGTTTTGGGTGTCTTGGAGGAAAAATTCGCCGTAGGGACCCGAAACGGTCACTTTATCGCCCGTCTTACGCGAGAAGAGATAGGAGGAACAGATGCCGGGGTTCACCTTTGAAAAGCCGCCCTTCGCCCTGTCCCAAGGGGGCGTGGCGATGCGGATGTTGAGCATTACGATGTTGCCCTCGGCGGGGTGGTTGGCCATGGAGTAGGCACGGAAAGTAGGTTCGGGGTTCTTCATCTGTAAATCCCAAATCTTCATCTTGTCCCAATCTTCGCGGTATTCGGGCGCAACCTCAATGTCGTTAGCAAAGTTTACATTGCACTTGGGCACATCAATTTGGATATATCCGCCCGACTTAAACTTCAACTCTTCACTTGGGGGCAACTTCACCACTAACTCTTTGATAAAGGTGGCTACGCTGTGGTTGCTTACCACTTCGCATTCCCACTTCTTGACGCCCAACACCTCTTCGGGGATTTCAATCTCAAGGTCTTCCCGCACCTTTACCTGACAACTTAGACGCCATTGATTCTGTTGCTGTTTGCGCGTAAAGAAGCCCGTTTCGGTGGGGAGGATTCCTCCTCCTCCTGAGGTGATGCGACATTTGCATAATCCGCACGTACCACCGCCACCGCAGGCGGAGGGGAGAAAGATTTTTCTGCTGCTCAGTGTGGTGAGAATCGAGGAACCGGGTTCAACGACCAACTCCTTCTCTCCGTTGATACGTAGTCGGACGGTTCCACCCGGGGTGAGTTTGGCTTTGGCGTAGAGCAACAAACCAATCAAAATCAAAGTGAGGAGGAGAAAGGCGCCTACGGAAATAATGATAACAGACACTATGTTCATGGATGTATTTTTAGATATCGGAAACTATAATTTGATGCCCATAAAGCTCATAAAGGCGATTCCCATGAGTCCGGTGATGATAAAGGTGATGCCCAAGCCGCGCAAGGGGGCGGGGATGTTGGCGTATTTGAGTTTCTCTCGTATGGCGGCAATAGCAACAATCGCTAAGAACCACCCCACGCCGGAGCCTAATGCAAAGCTGACAGTGGCGCCCAAAGAGGCGAACTCCCGCTCCTGCATAAAGAGCGAACCACCTAAGACAGCGCAGTTTACAGCAATCAGGGGGAGAAAGATGCCCAAAGAGTTGTAGAGGGCGGGGGCGAACTTCTCCACCACCATCTCCACCAATTGGACAATGCAGGCAATCACGGCAATAAAGACGATAAAGCTCAAGAAACTCATGTCGAGTTCAGCGTATTGGGGATTGAGCCAAGCCAGTGCACCGGCCGATAGAATATATTTGTTTAACAAATAGTTGATGGGAAGTGTCACACCCAATACAAAGATTACGGCAATGCCCAGACCCGTGGAGGTTTTCACCGTTTTGGAGACGGCTAAATAGGAGCACATCCCCAAAAAGAAGGCGAAAATCATGTTGTCAATAAAAATTGACTTGATGAAGATATTGATGATACTATCCATAAAGAGGTTATATTGTGGAATATCTACTGTTTTTCAATTAAATCTTTGCTGATGCTGCGTTGTATCCAGATGATCACCCCCACGATAATGAGCGCCATGGGGGGAAGGATAAAGAGGCCGTTGTTTTCGTAAAAACCGCCGTTGGAGATGTACCATGAAGCGGGGATGATGGGGAGGCCAAAGAGCGTTCCGGAACCGAAAAACTCTCGGATAAACGCCATGCCCACGAGAATAATGCCGTACCCCAAGCCATTGGCTAAACCGTCGATGAGAGATGGGAAAGGTTTGTTTCCCAATGCAAACGCCTCGATTCTTCCCATAATTATGCAGTTAGTGATGATTAATCCCACAAATACCGATAACTGCTTGCTGACGTCGTAGGCAAACGCTTTTAACACCTGATCCACCATAATCACCAATGAGGCAACCACTACCAATTGTACAATGATTCGGATGCGGTTGGGGATGGAGTTTCGGATGAGGGAGATGATGAAGCTCGAGAATCCGGTGACAATGGTCACCGAGAACGCCATCACCATGGCAGGCTCTACTTTAACCGTGACCGCCAATGCGGAGCAGACGCCCAAAACAAGGACAGTGATGGGGTTACCTTTGAAGAGAGGCTCTAAGAATATCTTTTTGAACATGGCTACTGTGTGGTTTTGAGGTTAAAGAAAGGGACGTAGGCCTCCAAAGAGGAGAAGAGGATGCTTTGCAGGGCGTTGCTGGTGATGGTGCCACCTGAGACGGCGTCCACGGCGTGGGGATCTCCGGCGTGGGCGCCGCCTTTGACTACCGAAACGGAAACGAATCGTCCGTTGTCAAAGAGCATCTTGCCTATAAATTGTGCTGCGTATTTGGTGCCGGAAATCTCGGCGCCCAAACCCGGAGTTTCACCTTTATGGTCAAAAACAGCGCCGTAGATGGTGTTGCAATCATCTTTCAAAGAGAGGTATCCCCAAATCGGGCCCCAAAGCCCCTGTCCGTAGCACTGCACGACGTAGAGAAGGGCGCCATCCTCTAAGGTGCACTCGAAGACGGGGAGTCGCAACGCTTTTTTTAACTGTTCCGCAGGGTGAGGGGGGGAGGTTATGGATGTGGATGTGGATGTGGATGTGGATGTGGATGTGGATGTGGATGCAGGTGCGGTTGAGGTTGCGGTTGCAGATGCGGTTGAGGTTGAGGTTGCGGTTGCGGTTGCAGATGCGGTTGCGATGGATTTCAAAAGGTCATACTGCTGCTTCATATCGATGGTAAAGGCGTCTCCATCCACAGTTGCGCCTGTATAATCAATTACATAAGAGTTGGTAATGTACTTTAGGAACTGATTGGCCACGTAGTCGTTTTTGTTGGATGAACGGGCAGCGTCTGCGGCAAGGTGGGCGGAAGAGAGGATGTTAAGGCGCTTTTCAGTCTCGATGTTGCTTAACTGCATGGGCTTGAGCGCTTCCGAAACAAAGGCGAGCGCAGATGCCGCCACCACCACGATGATGGCGGCGTATATAAAAGTATAGGTGTTGCTGTTGGTGTTCATTATAATTGTTCGTTTACGATTTTTATAGTGTAAGCTGTTTTGCGCGTTTGGCTCGTCGGCGGATGGAGGATTGTACTACGTAGTGGTCAATGAGGGGGGCGAAGGTGTTCATCAAGAGGATGGCGAGCATCATGCCTTCGGGGTAGCCAGGGTTGAAGAGGCGGAGGCAGATGGTGAATGCGCCAATCAGGAAGCCATAAATCCATTTGCCGGTTTCGGTTTGGGCTCCGGTAACGGGGTCGGTGGCCATAAAAACAGCCCCAAAAGCAAAGCCGCCCAAAAGCAGGTGGCAGTAGGCAGGGAGCGCCATATAGGGGTTGATTGCCAAACCATTAGCCAAGCCCCCGACACTTAATGCGCCTACAATGCAGGAAATCATAATTTTCCAGCTTGCAACTCCGGTAAAGAGGAGCAATGCGGCGCCTAACAGGATGGCTAAGGTAGAGGTCTCTCCTATGGAGCCGGGGATGGTTCCCAAAAAGAGTTGTTGCAGGGAGGGAATGTCGAGTCCGGCTGCTGCGTTTGCCAACGGGGTGGCGCCCGAAAAGCCATCGACAATGTCTGTCCCTTTGGTCAATCCGGCAATCCATACGGTGCTGCCCGAAATATGGGAGGGATAGGCAAAAAAGAGGAAAGCACGCGCCAGCAAGGCAGGATTCCAAATGTTCATTCCGGTGCCTCCAAAAATCTCTTTTCCAATAATTACGGCAAAGGCAACGGAGAGTGCCAACATCCACAGGGGGACGTCAACGGGCATAATGAGGGGGATGAGTAAACCTGTAACCAAGTAGCCCTCGTTCACTTCGTGGCCGCGTATCTGGGCGGAGATAAATTCGATGCCCAACCCCACAATGTAGGAGACGAGCACCAAAGGAATCACTTTCAGAAAGCCGTACCAAAAGGTGGTCAAGAAGCCGGGGCCGGAAGTGAAGATGCCGGTCGAGATGCCAAAAGCCTGAAGGACAGTTGAAGTTCCGGTGGATTGAATGCCTGTTGAAACACCGGTGGCAAGAAAATGTTGATACCCCACGTTCCACATCCCAAAGAGGAGGGCGGGCAATGCGGCGACAATCACCACCGTCATCATCCGTTTGAGGTCATTGGCATCCCGTATATGCGTCCCTCTTCTGGTAACTTTATTGGGTACAAAAAGAAAATCCTCAAAGGCGTCAAAGGTGGAGCGCAAAAAGGAGAGCTTTCCTCCTTTGCTAAAGGTGGGCTTGATCTTATGAACTGTATCGAGTAAAAACTTCATCATGGCGGTTTGGGTTAAGACATTTCTTTAATCATCAAATCGATGCCGTTGGCAATCAGCTCCTGAATGTTGATCTTGGAGGGGCATACAAATTCGCAAAGCGCAAAATCTTCCTCAATCACTTCGTATATTCCCAATGCCTCCATCTTGTCGATATCGCCCGCCCATATTGCTTTGAGCAGGTAGGTGGGATAGAGATCCATGGGCAACACCTTGGCATAGACATCCGATACCACAAAGGCGCGGACGCCTCCATTCATGTTGGTATCTAAACGATACCTCTTTTTGGGAGAGAGCCATGAAAAGTAGCTGCGGCTAACGCTAAAAGTCTTGGGGCGATACAATTTAGCCCACCCCAACAACTCAAAGTGGTCGCCCTCGGGCAAGAGGGTGATTTGATGGTGGTAGAATCCCAAAGAGCCATGGTAGCCCACATCGTTTCCGGTCAGGCAATTCCCGCTGATGTACCGCACCGCGGGGTTATGGGCGCCTATATGCGGAATAGCGCTGAAAGGCGTTCCGGGCAATATGGAGAGGTAACACGGTTTGGTGGCGGAGGGGCCGGTGAGGGCTACCATCTTTCGTGTATCCAACACGCCCGTAGAAAAGAGTCGCCCAATGACCACCACCGATTGTGGGTCAATCGTCCAGACAACCTCTCCTTTGGAAATGGGGGCTATATGGTGAATTTGCACCCCTACGTTACCTGCCGGGTGCTTTCCCTCAAAGAGATGGGTGTGAACGTTGTTTGGGTGGGCAAGTAGGTTGGAAGGGGAAAGTTGGTTGCGGGCGCTCCAATAGACGCCGCCTTTGGGAGAGAGTTTCCGCAGTACATCAATTCCGCGCTGCAAATCCGCCTCCTGTCCCGCTAAGATGAAGTCGAGGTCGGGCGCTAAGGGGGCGGTATCAAAAGCAGAGATAAAGATGGCTCGGGGAACGTCTTCAGGGTTGGCAATCACTCCGTAGGGACGCTGAATCAAACAAGGCCAGCAACCGCTTTGCAAAAGAATCTCCACGATTTGCTCCCGCGAAAGAGCCTCAGTATGACTAACGGGAAAGGCACGCTGTTTTGCCTCAGTATGATTAACAGAAGAAGCACGAGGTTCTGCGTTGGGACGACCCACGTGAGAGGTATGTCGTTCTACCCCAGGATGATTCACAGAAGAGGCATTAGGTTCTGCGTTGGGACGACCCACGTGAGAGGTATGTCGTTCTGCCTCAGTATGATTCACAGAAGAGGCATGGGATTCTGCGTTGGGATGACCCATGGGAAAGGCACGCGGCTCTTCATCGTGTGTGCATTGAATATCTATTGAAAGGAGTTTCCTTTTTTCGCCGCGAACAATTGCCCCAACCACTCCGCCCACAGGCGCCGTAAAGAGGATACGGGGGCGACACTTATCTGCAAAGAGGGGTGCGCCTGCGGCAACAACATCTCCCTCCTTTACCAGCAACTTTGGTGTAAGCCCTCGAAAATCAGTTGGTTTTACAGAAATTATTTTTGGAAGAGGTGCTTGTACCACAATTTTGGGAGCTTCTCCCTTTAAAGGGATATCAAGTCCTCGTTTGAGTTTTATTACAGGTGGCATATAGGTTAAAATAAAAACATTCTGCAAAAGTAAAAAAATGTTTGCAGATAAAAAAATAGTTACCTTTGTCGATAATTATGATGAGGTACTTTAATATTGCCGGTTCCTGCAACCAAATAGAGACGATTGGAGGTAAAACGGTGACTGTGGTGAGGCTATAGATGGAAAGAGGATATTTTGAAGAGTTAAATTCGGTACAACGGAAAGCGGTAGAGGACTATGCAGGGCCTTCGCTTATTATTGCCGGCGCGGGGTCGGGTAAGACTCGGGTGCTTACGTGCAGGATTGCGCATCTGCTTGAGGAGGGGATTGCACCCGGACAGATTTTGGCGTTAACCTTTACCAATAAGGCGGCGCGGGAGATGAAGGAGCGGATTGGGCTTTTGGTGGGGGAGGAGCGTGCCTATCGTTTGTGGATGGGTACATTTCACTCGATATTTGCACGGATTCTCAGGAAAGAGGCGGAGTTGATTGGCTTTCCACCCTACTTTACCATCTACGACAAATCTGACTCAAGGAGTGCGCTAAAGGCGTGTATCAAGGAGTTGGAATTGGATGAGAAGGTGTATATGGTGAGCGAAGTTCAGTCGCGTATCTCCAAGGCAAAGAACAACCTCCTTAATGCTGCCGCCTATTCGATGGATCGTGCAATTGCGGCTTCCGATTCTGCAACACGAAAGACGGCAATCGCGAGCATTTACAATCTCTACACCCAAAAGTGTTTCCATTCGGGTGCGATGGACTTTGACGATTTGCTCCTTTATGCCAATGTGCTTTTTAGGGATTTTCCGGAGGTGCTGGAGCGGTACAGCGCCCGATTTTCGCACATTCTCGTGGATGAATATCAAGATACAAACTTTGCTCAATATTTGATTGTGAAAAAGTTGGCGCAAGGGCACCGCAATGTATGCGTGGTGGGAGACGATGCGCAGAGCATCTATGCTTTTCGCGGCGCCCGAATCGAAAATATCCTAAATTTCATGAACGACTTTCCCGAGGCAAAGGAGTATCGATTAGAGCAGAACTATCGATCTACCCAAACCATTGTCAACGCGGCCAACTGCGTCATTCAAAACAATACGGGACAACTCAAAAAAGAGTGCTTTTCCAAGGGGACAATCGGGGAGAAAATCGAGGTCATTAAGGTGCTCACCGATCAGGAGGAGGCGTATATAGTGGTGGCGTCCATTGTCAACCGTCAATATTCCGCCCACGCCTCTTACGACGATTTTGCCATCCTCTACCGTACCAATGCCCAGTCCCGCGTCTTTGAAGAGTCGCTGCGTAAAAGGAACATACCCTATAAAATCTATGGAGGTTTTTCTTTTTATGAGCGGGGGGAGATTAAGGATATGCTGGCTTATCTGCGGTTGGCGGTGAACTGTAAAGATGACGAAGCGTTCAAGCGTGTCATCAATGTGCCTGCACGCGGAATAGGAGATACCACGTTGCAGCGGCTGCAGTTGGCGGCGCACTCTCATCAGACCTCTTTGTGGGAGCAGATTGAAAGTGGAGATTTGGCCTCCTTTGGCTTGAAACCGGCAGCCGAAAACCGATTAAAAGAGTTTGTCACGATGATGAATGAAGTTGCTGTAAATCAATACAATGCAAATGCCTACGACTTTGCAATGGAGGTGGCGGTTCGTTCGGGCTATATGGAAGAGATTAAGAACGACAACACCATGGAGGGAAAGGGGCGGTTGGAGAATATAGAGGAGTTTTTCAACAGCATCAAGGCGTTTATTGGAGGAGGCCATATTATGGAGGCTTCTTTTGATACAGACACGCTCGTCGAAGAGGAGGAGTTGCCCCACGTTACAGTTCATTCCTTCATAGAAAAAGTAGCGTTGATAACCGATTTAGAGGAAGAAAAAGAGAAGTCGGAGCCAAAAGTGAGCCTGATGACGATGCACTCCGCAAAGGGGCTTGAGTTTGGGTATGTCTATATTGCGGGGATGGAGGAGAACCTCTTCCCGTCACAAATGTCGGGATTTTCGTTGAAAGAGTTGGAGGAGGAGCGGCGCCTCTTCTACGTGGCGATGACGCGCGCCAAAAGCGCCTTGACCCTGTCGTACGCCCAAACGCGGTTTCGGTGGGGCACTGTGACCCGAAATTTGCCCAGCCGTTTTCTCGAGGAGATCGACCCGTGCTGGCTCAAGAAGTCGTTTGGGTCAAAAACGTCGGCGCAGTATGGATCGAAATCATCGGCGCGGTTTGGGTCACAAACGTCGTCGCTGAATGGTTCACAATCATCGGCGCGGTTTGGGTCAAAAACGTCCGCGACGTATGGGACACAACCATCGTCACCGAATAGGTCACAATCGTCTTCAACGTTTGGGTCAAATATTTCTACGCCATTTGCTTCAAAATCACCGTCGCCGAATAGGTCACAATCGTCTTCAACGTTTGGGTCAAATACTTCTTCGCCATTTGCTTCAGAATCACCGTCGCCGAATAGGTCACAATCGTTCGCGCCGAATGGTTCAAATATTTCTACGCCGCAGGCGTTTCAACCGTCAACTTCGGGAGCGGGTCACTTGGAGCGATGGTGTGAATTCTCCGCTTCTGATCTGATGCAACTTAAAATAGGTCTCAGAATTGAGCATGAAAGATTTGGTTGCGGAACCATAGTCAATATGGAGGGGAAGAACATTGCCGACCTCAAGGCAATGGTTCATTTTGACGAGGCAGGGACGAAAAAATTGTTGCTGAAGTATGCACGTATAAAAATTTTGGATTAAATTTGGGGAATCCTTTTGATTGTACGAATAATTGGGCAAATCTTATATGCACAGGAAAATTTTGTGTTTGAAGAGTATGTGCAGGATAAAGAAAAGTATCATGCGTAATTTGTTTTTCTATAGTCTCTAAGCATTATTAAGCAAAAGTACGTATTATTTTTTTGTGTATTTTGAAATTAATATGTTAACTTCGCACCGTATCTACATTCCAGATACCTTATTCTCAGGCAGTCTTTATTCTATTGATTTTACACATGACTAAAAATACATACTTATGAAAAAACTAATTTTAACCACACTTATTTCTATCGTTTTTGTTGCGAATATATGTGCGCAGATAGAAGTCAAATCTACAGGTGTAGGGATAGGCACAACTAATCCCCAATTTCCGTTGGACGTAACGGGAGACGCTCGTGTAGCCGGGAATATTTATTTAA
>Ga0123353_10011970_pt1 | contig 12277 bp, 9 predicted proteins | sample TergutLab28metaG_3_FD_92763 | JGI IMG/M metagenome (GOLD analysis project Ga0123353, IMG submission 92763) | Labiotermes labralis P3 segment gut microbial communities from Petit-Saut dam, French Guiana - Lab288 P3 | ecosystem: Host-associated > Arthropoda: Insects > Digestive system > Gut ... | reverse complement strand
TACTTCGTCCAAGCCTTCAAACGCGAAATCGGCATGACCCCCAATCAATATCGGTTAACAAACCGATGAGGTTGTACCGTACCCGGTCACAAATTGACCAATTTGTACCCGTTTGAAGTATATTCTAACTTCTCACTTCTCTACTCTACCGCCCGGAGAGAGATACTGCAAAACGGGGTATAAAATTTTCTGGCGAAAGCCTTACGGCTCCGGCGAGCCAGCGGTTCACGACATTGACCAGTCGGCAATTCCATTCGTGATCGTGGCGGTGGGTGTTGCGGCGGGGGGGACTTGGAAGAGCCACTGCCGTGCCATCTCGCAGTACCAATTCAATGCCGCCAAGTCCTTCATTGCAGAGCAGCGACGGGAAACGTCCCAAAAGCGGCGAAGGAAACATGTCCGAACATTCATTGCGGCAAAGTTGGTCAATGTCCCGCAAATGGTACGCCACCGTCTCACTCTCGCCCGCATAGTGCCGGTGAATCACAAAACGATGCTGGTCAATCCGAAACGACCAACTCGCATCAAAAGATCGGGATGCGTCGTACAACTGCAACAAACCATAAAACATGGGAATCGCCATCGGAAAATACATAAGCAACAACAACAACATCATCATCATCATCGGCATGATTGCCGCTAAACCGTTGCCCCCGCAACATCCATTCCCAGCGGGAAGAAACATGAGCAACGCAAAAATGCCAACGACGAAAACGATGCACAAGATTGGAACGGCAACATATTTGTGTCTCTGCCACAACGTCGGCGGCGGTGGAGCGTATTCGATGGTCAACGTTTCGTGAGTTTGTTCCGAACGTAGCCCCGGCACTTCCGGCAGCGAGTACCAATCCGTTTCGGCGACTGCGGGAATCGGTTCGGGCACGAAGCGGCGTATCTCCGAGAGCGCAAAAGTTTGCTGACAATTCTGGCAGCAGATTGCAGAGTTCCGATGTTCAACGTTCAACTCTTCCGCAGAGTATCGCCAGTGGCAATGAGGGCAGAACATTTGCCACTCACGTTCGTCCTCGCCGAGACTGCTAATCGAGGTATCGGGGTGAAACAACGTTCCCTCTTTCTCTGGGAGAGGGTGAGGCGGATTCCGCCACAGCCAGCGGTTGATCGTGCTGACAAGATAAAGCCGCTCCGCTTCCGTGGTGAGCATGAAAAAAGTCCGACGCTTGCCATTCTTGCTGTAGGGAATGTACACTCCGCCGAATGTTTCCGTCCAGAAATTGGTCAAAAATGATCCCACTGCATTTCGGGAAACCGAGCGGTGGCGTTCAAAAAAGAGCCAGCGAGTCCGAAACTGTACCGTGTTGCTCCCGAACTCGACAAAGCGATGGACGTGGTAAGTCCGAATGGTCATGAACACAAACACTGCCAAAAACAGGAGGAAACCGCTGGCGATTTGCAAGATTTCCCAGTTGAGCGGAATGGGTATCCAGTATCCCTCTCTCATCGAAATGACACTGTAAACAAAGAAAACATACAGCACCATTGCCACGAGGTGCGCCGTGAAGAGGTTGCAGTGCCTCGGACGCTGATGCAGCGACAAGCCGGTTGTGCCTTCTCGAAATGCGAGTCGGCAGCGTTTGGGTGGCATGCGGTTTTTCAGATCGCCGATTTGAAAAATCTTGCGGCATCTGGGACATTGCCCGGCGGCTTCTTCAAACCAAACGTTTTCCTTCGGCAATTCGGTATTGCAAGAGAAGCACCGCACGAATATACCGACAGTGGACGAGGGTGCATCGCCAGCCGACTCCTCCGACGGATGCGGCACACGCACCAAAGGTTCGCCGTGATATTCCATCGTTTTGAGAACGGAACGAACGGCTTTGGCGGATTCACGCTCTGCCCCTTCTCCCACTGGGAGCGGGTTCGGGGCAAACTCCTCCATCACTTTGCGCAACCAAACAACCTCTGGTGACTTTGCAGGAAAATTGGCTGATTTCGGCAACCCGTCGAATGTCCAGTTGTCGGACACGGATCGAGACAGGTCCACTTTCTCAGGACGTGCAATTTTGTTGACCGAAGCATAACCGGGATACCAAGTCGTGAAGACAAGGTGCGCCGAATCGATTCGCACCAAATATTTTGGGGCTTCGATCAATGCGAGTATGAGTAGTGCCATAAACGGCCCAGCAACAAAGAATAGAGCGAAAAGATCGTCAACTTCAAAACCGTCACGAGCAATTTTTATAACGAAAAGAATGAAGATGAACAGAGAGGCAATGAGAGCGGTACGGAACCACGCATTGAAGACCGTACGAAACCTCGAAGGTCGATACAGGAACAGAGCCTCTTCGGTGCGATAGACTTGCCAGTTCACCGAGCAATCGGGGGTGTGGGAGAAAGTTCTGCTGGCTCGCATGAGAGACATTGTACCGTAAACGGAGCCATTGGTGGTTGTTTGACAGTCGATCTGCAAAGTCCGTTAAACACCGTCATTCCCGCGCAGGCGGGAATGACGAAAAAACGACTTTGTAGTTCGACTGGCAACCACAGGGGATTGCCCCTGTGTTGCAATTGTCTGAATCAGGATGAGAGGATGAAAAGATTGACAGGATGAAGAAGTCGGGCAGGAGCGTGGAAATCATCCCGATCATCCTACAATCTTGAAAATCCTGATTCAGACATCTACCGGTGGACTGGCATCTGCCGCTCTTGCTCGTGCTGCAATCCCACTTGTCGCGCCAGATGGGGCAGTGTTAAACGATGCTCCCCTTGGATGTAATAACTCACACCGCCATCGGCAACGGTACGTGCCAAAATGGTCTTCCACGGACGAAAGAAATAGCGTGGATTGCTCTTCGGCGGTGCGGCTTCATGAGACTCATCCCCCAGCGGTTGAACGTCAAAGACCGCCGTGGTGAAATGAACGATCTGTTCGCCGCGCTGCTTGGCAACGTTCCGAGCCATGGCGAGTGCCTTCAGATAAACTTCCGGTCCCGTGACAGCGGAACCGAAGTTCAGGAACACCCCCCCCTCCAACTTGGTGACGCTTTGGGTGTAAATCAGAAAATCGGTGTAAGAAGCCGCTCCCAGTGCCGCCCCGTCGCAGTTGGGGTGTTCGTGAATAATGTCGCTCCCGATGCCCACATGAACGGTGCAGGGAATACCCAGATGATAGCCCATCGCCAGCACACTCTTCTCCCGATGCGGCAAGCGATTTTCCCAAATGTAACGACCCAGTGCTTCCCCCCAGCCGAGTCCCTCTTTGCAGCCCTCCACAATGACATCGTTGATTTCGCCGGTTTCATTCCACAATCCGAACTGCCCCTCGCTGACATATTTTGCCACGCTTTCGCAAGTTTCGCCGATCAGAGCAAACTCAAAATCGTGAATCGAGCCTGCTCCGTTGGTGGCAAGATGCGTGAGTTGTCCCCGCTTCATCATTTCGATCATGTGCAATGCACAGCCGGTACGAATGACGTGGGCTCCATACATGAGCATGACGGTGGCGTTTTTCTCTCGGGCAGTCAGAATGTCTCTCGCAAGCAGCGCAAGTGCTGGATGCTCAAAGGGTTCGAGCACCTCTTCCAAGCCGATGAAACAGTCGATGGAAACATCGTGTATGCGTTCGTGGAGTGGTTTTCGTGTGAGTTGGGATCGGTCAAAGAGTGGGTAAGGCATGGCGTGAAATTGTACCAAACGACGAGCCACGAAACAACTGTGGCTTTCGCTGAAAAGTAAACTACCCGCTGGGGAAAAAGGAGCCAGGAGACGCAAGCGCAGAGGATGTCGCTGCACCGCATGCGACTTCTGTATTCTGACTCCTGACTACTTTTCCGCAACGGATATTTTACTTTCAAGCGAGAGTCCTGTCTCTTGAACCATTTTCTTCGCTCGGCTCGTTTGTTCTGGATCGGGAAACAACCGCAGCATCGGATCATCTTTCGCCTGCCATGCCGGCAGATAACCGTCCCGCAAACTGAACATCGCTTCGGGAATATTTCGGGCGAACCAGTCAAGGATCGGCACAAAACAGCAATCGAAGTGTCCCGGTAGCAAGAGATGCCGAACAATGAGCGAGCGAGGGACCCGACGATAAACGGTGAGGAGTGCGGTCGTCACCGTTTCGACATAATCGGCGGCTCCGCAAAGGCTTTCGGCACAAACGGCATTCCCAAATTTGAAATCGGCGACGAAGGTATCGACATAATCCCACAGTCTCTCAAATGCGGGGGGGTGGAAATAAAAATTGGACTTCCAAACGACGGGCGGAAGATCGCGCGTTTGACTCATGAGGTGACAAATCGTTTCGAGATGGATACCGGGTTCACCGCCGACCCATTGGATATTCCGTGCTCCTCGGGCGCGTCCCCATGTAACTGCCTCGGCAAAGAAGGGCAGCGTGAGCGGTTGACCGAGCGTTGTCGTCGTTGCCCGTTCTTCGCCAATGCAAAAGCGACAGCGGAGATTGCAGCCGGAAAGATAAAACAAGTGCGAGGGGGTGATGCACGTTTCTTCACCATACTCGACTCGATGCCGAAAACATCTCACCGTGTCCGCAGCACCACAAAAGTGGGACAGACCACGTTCGCCGCAACGACGCGGACATAAACAACACAGAGAAGTCAAGAAACCTCCAAAAAACAACAAGCCATTTTTGTCAGGGTCGCATTCCGCAAGAGAGCCGGGGACACAGTCCCCGGCTCTCTTCTTACTGGCGAAAACCTCACAGCGACAGAATATACTCGACGAGATCGTCAATCTGCTCGTCGGTCAAACTGCCGACATCCCCGCCAACATCACCATGCATGCCGATTTTGAACACGTCACGCATGTGCAAGTACCGACCATCGTGCAAATAGGGTGCCGTTCGCCATGTTTCGATCAACGTCGGCGTGTCAAATTCACTCGTGTCGTTGTACCAGAATTTCGTATTGACATCATGCATTTTCTGGTCGGTGAAGAGTGGAGCCGGGTGGCACTTGGCACATCCGATCTTAGGGTCGTTAAAAATCTTTTTCCCCCGTTCGGCTCGCGCACTCAGTTTACCCTCCACCAGATAAGGACTTGGCACGGGCTTTTCGGCGAGGAGATACGCATCAATGTCTTTGCTCTTCTCTTCGTCCGGCATCGTGAAGTGGATAAACTTGAATCCGGTGCGGATACACTGGAGTCCCATCGTTTCGGTATCCCAGCCGTCCAACTCTTTATTGTCCCGGATTCCACGCGCCATTGTCGGCGGCGTTTTGTGAGAAAGGAGCAAACTCTTGGTATTCTTGGGATTGCCCATTCCGTCATTGAGCAAGTCCCAGTTGTAGCCATCCATCCGTGCATCGGGATGGCAACTGGCACAACTCTGCCAATGCTGGAAGCAGAGCGTCGCATCGTTCCACCAGATTTCCCCGCGACGCTCCGATGTCCAAACCGGCGTGGGACCGAGTGCGATCTCGGCGACCTTCGCACTTGTCGTCTGCACCGTTGCCTCGTCGATTTTTTGGAGCGTGTCGCTGTAATACATTCCTACATAAACATTGTTTCCGGCAACAGTCAACGCACGCGCCCCCTGACCGGCAAGTTTAATCCGTTTTTTCAAACCGACGAGATAGGCGAGATCGTTCGGCACTTCCGTTGCCAGTGCCGCCGAAGACGTATTCGATTGCTCTGCCTGCCTTTCCGCTTCAGCGCGGGCATCCAATTTTTTGTGCAACTCGACGGCATCCACGGCAATCAACTCACTCGTACCGGCAATCGCCACATAAATCGTCTTGCCATCGGCAGAAGTGGTAATTCCCCAAGGATTGGCGGCACCCCGATCAATATCGTCCAAGAGCACGGAATTGACAAAACCGTTGTTTTTGCCATCCAGCTTTGTGGTGTCGATAATCGCGACACTGGCAGTATTCATCCAGCCACGATCAACCTGTGTGGTGGGTACCAGAAAACGAGCAAGAATATTGGTGACATAAACATACCGTCCATCCGGCGAAAGGCACATTCCCAGAAAACTGCCGCTGCCATTCGGCAACTCAAGGACATTCTTCGACTCGCCGGTGGCAATGTTGATGATGGTTACTTCGGCGGAGACGTAAATGTTTGCATATTCGTCGTCCGGGAAATTAGTGGGAGACATCGGGATCGAATTTGCCACGAGAAGGTATTTGCCATCTTTGGTGACGACGGCGACATGGGGTTCCCGGGAAACGTTGTGGGTGCGGGTCAGCCCTAAGTCGGGCAAACGATATTCGCTGACATCGCCCGTGAAACGATTGCAAACGAACAGTTTCGTCCCATCCGGCGACCGCACAACGCCCATCGGCGTATGGCCGGCGGGGGCGGTTTTCGTGATGGTTCCACTTGCCGGATCGACTGCCAGGACTTGCCCTTTGGCATCGCCGCCGCTGACGTACAACGTTTTTTCGTCGGCACTGAGAGCTGCACCGCGTGGAGGAATAGCACCAAGAGAAATGGTCTTGACGATTTTGTTCTCGGCGGTATTCAGAACGGCAATCTCACAAGCGTCGGTATTCACGGCGTAGATCGTTTTCCCATCTTGAGTGGCACAGAGGGCACTCGGTCCCTTGTACTTTTCGGCGGCGAATAGGGGGGTGCCCCCTTGAAGACACACGAACATTGCAGCTAATACTAAAAGGAGATGATGTTTCATGTTTTTCCTTATTTGACTTGGAAACCAATTTCACACCATCGTAACACCCCCGGCAATGAAATTCAAGTAGGGGGTAAGGCTTTCGCTGGAAAGGCTTGTACCCATTTTATCTGTATCACTCTTTCCGGGCGGTAGAATATAGAAGTTAGGAGTTAGAAGTCGCATGCGGAAGGCAGGTTTTACGAGCCAAAGGTGCGGTAGCACCATTCTAACTTCTAACCCCTAACTCCTTCCTTCCGGTATGAGAGATACAACAAAACCGGGCATAAAACTTCCCAGCAAAAGCTTCACCGGTCTTTCGGGATTCGCCGGGTGACGGGTGGTGTGCCGGGAACGTAGGGTTTGCGTTTTTTCAGGAGAACGTCGTACATCACTCGCGACTGTCCCATTCGGGCATCAATGGCATCCCAGCCGATGTGGTACGTCTGCGCATCGAGGCGAGCCTGTCGCGGATTGGTCGCCGGCACCACGACGACTTTGTAATCCCCCTCCTTCGAAAGATTGCGAGGGACAAACGTATAATGCGTCGGGATTTCCCGATTCGCATTCCTGTTTGCCGCCTGCCCCCAACAGACGACGGGAACAACGACAATGGAAAGAAAGAGGCAGGTGAAAAAGAAACGTGACATTTTTGACATTTTTGTAGTGATGTACTAAAGCCGGTTGGAAATTCCGCATACCGAATGTTGTAGCCCGACACCCGACGCGGGCGAGGCGGCTGAACGACTGCACGGGCATCGCCGACCCTATCCTTCTCCCAGCGGCAACATCGTTTCGTCGTCCAGTTCCTGACCTTTATTTCGGTTGCGATTCCCCTTGGGAAACAGAGATTGTTTCTTTTGCGGCGGATATTCCGAGTACGACACATCCGGGTTCTGCTTCATTCGTTGCAGTTCCCGGATGAAGTCATCCGCATCCTTGAAGTGCCGATAAACACTCGCAAACCGGACGTAGGCAACTTGGTCAAGTTCGGCAAGATAGTGCATCACCCGTTCGCCGATAAATTGGCTTTTGACTTCGGTTTCAAACGCAGAGTTGATATCGTGTTCGACCTGAGCGATCAACGCCGAAATCTGCACATCGCTGATTTGCCGTTTCCAGCAGGCTCGCTCGATCCCTCGCCTGAGGCGTTCGGGATCAAAGGGCACCCGCGAGTCATTTCGCTTAATCACGCGGATGTCCGTTGCATCCACTCTTTCGTAAGTCGTGAATTTTTGCTTGCACGCAAAACACGTCCGCCGCCGCCGCACAACGAACCCATCAACGCTAATTCGTGTGCTGCTAACCTTATCATTATTCTGATGACAAAACGGACAACGCATTTTTTAAGGAGATAGGAGGTAGGAGTAAGGAGGTAGGAGGTAGCACTACAGCGCAATCGCGTGGGAGACAAACCTCATTTTAACCTTATTTTTCTGACGAAACAACCTCAGTAGCCCGGTGCCCCCCCCTCACTAACCTCATTTACCTTATTCGCGTTTTGGGGCGACATGCCTCTCAAAAGCGAAATGAGGTCAATGAGGTCAGACATCAGAGGATGCCGATGCTACTGAGGTTGTTTTGTTTGTGGAAATGAGGTGAAAATGAGGTTGAACAATTCCGAAAATCACACTGGTTTCTACTACGAGTCATCCCTTAACGCATAAATGGTTAAGGTGGTTTTTCGACTTTTTTACTGCCCTGTAGTATTAGGAGTTAGAAGTCGCATGCGGTACAGCAACTTCTTCGCGCTTGCGTCTCCTTACACCTCTCCTACAATGGTAACCCTAATCCGCTGTTTGCATTCGCATCATCCGGGCAAACGGCTCGCAAATATTCGATGATGCCGATGTCGTCGTTCAGCGGCTTTGCTGAACCGTCGGCATACGCCGCGTTGATCGTCCCAGGATGCTTCGACGAAGGACGCGGTCCCGGTACGGGAGAGTTCGGGGCAAAATCGCTACTGTTCCACCAAACGAAGCCGAGGTTTTCGACAGCACGCCTGTCTCGCGTGAACGTTCCAGAACCCGCTGGTAGCAACTCTAACTCGTCGGGAATCGCCCAGCCTTGATGCCAAATACCCGCATCCACATTTTCTGACAACAGAATGGTGTTGCTCGTGCCATCCGGAATGTCCTCGATTTTGACCTTTGTGTTCGGCGAAGGAATCAACGCGGCTCGGCGATCTCTGAACAGAGTAAAAGGAATGGCAGCGTCGCCGGTAAGCCCTCCGTTTGTCGGACCGCAGTTGACGACATAGTTTAACCGTGCATCTCCCTCCGGCTTATCCGAAGGGCAAAGCAGGGCAGGAAGCGGGACAAGAGCGGCGGGGGGAGCGGTCGGATTGTTCATGATGGCATCATACCGCCTCTGTTCGCCAATCATCGGGAAAATGGCAACTGCCCAAGAGTGAATCGGCGTTGTTCCGAGTTGGTTAAGGGAACCCGGCAAGCCGTTGTTGCCCGTGTTGTAGGTAATCATCGCCGTTACAAGATCGCGTTGTTTCACCAAGCATTGGGCTCGCCGTGCCGTTTCCCTTGCTCGATTCACCGCAACAAGCAACAATGCCGCCAAAATGGCGACGACCACAATAACAACCAGTAATTCTACCAAAGTGAACGCAGACCGTTTCATAGCAAAGGAAGGAAATGAACCAAAAAACTATACCCCTATTCTCGCATAAAATAATAAAAAAATCTACCCGATTCCGGTCGTTTTCCAAAATTTGTGGTAGCCCCCGCTTTATCGCAACCTCAAAAAGGGGTAGAATAGGGGTTTAGTGTTCACACTCCGTTAGCCCCATTAAGTTCCGTGAAGAGTAACTGTTCCCCTTTCAAACTCTGCTTTTGTGCCGTTTTCTTTGTTGTTCTGCTCCGAGTCGCCATCGGCTGGCACTTTCTTTACGAGGGTGTCCACAAGTTCGATCCCGCCGCAGGATTTTCCGCCGAAGGATTTTTGGGCATTGCCAAAGGTCCAACTGCCGAACTCTACTATTGGATGTTGCCCGATCTTGAAGGGCTGCAACGAATCGAGCTTGGCACCGTCACAGACGAAAAAGGGAAAGAGCATGATACTTTTATTGTCTACGAGAACGAGTGGCAAAAGTATTATGACGAATACATGAAAAACTGTCCCGAAGACAAAAAAGAGGAGGCAAAGGCGATTTATGATCGGTATCTTCTCTCACTTCGTGAGGGTACTGCGGACGTTAAAAAAGATGTCGAAGCGTTTCTGGCAAGCCGGGAACGTTTTTTGGAAAACAGGCAGACAATCCGCAACGATGCCTCCTTTGAACAGAAACGTCGTTGGGACGCGATGATGGGATACCGCCGCGAAGCCACCAATTGGGTCTGGATGCTGGGTGAGATGAGCAACGGGTTGCAATCGGACTTGGGACGCTTGATGGATCCTGAACTTGCCGGGCAACGAGGAGAGATTGTGACCGCCCCCGAAAGAGAACTCATCCCTCCGAATAGGTTCGACGCACAATTCCCCATCCCAGAAAATCCTTACGTCAAAAGCCGGATGCAACTGATGGACTTGGCGGTGATGTACGGTCTGTCGGCGATTGGGCTTTGCCTGATCCTCGGCTTTTGCAACCGCTTGGCATGTCTCGGTGGAGCGGCATTCTTGGTCAATGTCGTCCTCACGACGTGGCCTGTGCCGGGAGTCTATCCAGAAATCCCGTCGATGGTCGGTAACTTCCTGTTTGTGAGTAAAGATGTGGTCGAGTTGGTCGCGTTGCTCTTCCTTGCGTCGATTCCAGCGGGTCGCTGGGGGGGACTCGACTATTTCCTCTGGCACTGCGGCGGCAAGCAAATTTCGTGGGTGTTCTGCTATCCGTTCTACCGCCGGTCGTATGCGGAGTGGTGTGCATAAGGCTTTCGCCAGAAAGAATATAGAAGTTAGGAGCTAGAAGTTAGAAGGGTGCTACCGCACCGTTCGATAATGGGCATTCCACACCGCATGCGACTTCTCACTCCTAACTTCTATACTGAAGCCGGTTGAAAATTCCACACGCCAAACATTTTAGCCCGACAACGAGAGGGCGGATGCGCGGGGGCGTAGTCGAAAAATGACCCGCTCCGGGTCTAACTCCTTTTTCCCCGGGATGTGAAAGGGAAGAGATAGCGTATTATTTTCCCGCAAAAGTCTATGAGCTCCTCCAATTTTTATCAATCGGTTCTTGCGAGCGGTCTTGTTCCGGCTCAGCCGCTGGAAAAAATTGCAAGCTTCATTCAGGAGCGTACGGCGGGGGCGGCATCGGCACTCGATTCCATTTTGTATGATATTTCGGCAATCGAACCGGTTTCGCTGGAACGGCTCCAACGGCTGCCAAAAGTGCGAAAGGCGTTCAGACACGAATCGGCGGAACGCAAAAAAGCGACATTCGATCCAGCAGAGGCGACACTCGATGCTTCCGAAACCGATCATAAAGATCACACTTCGGAAGAAACCCAGTTGGCGGACGAACTCATTCGGCAGGGTTTTTTGAATCGCTGGCAAGCCGAACAACTGTTAGAGGACCGCACCAAATTTTCGCTCGGGCAATACCGCATTTTCGATGCAATCGGCAAAGGGGGCTATGGCTATGTTTTTCTTGGTCGAAGGACTTCCGAACGGCATTTTTCCGCAATCAAGGTTTTGCCGCTTCCCAAAGCGACACCGGAATTGTCGCGGCGGTTTATGCGTGAAATCGGCTTGCAAAAAAACTTACGGCATCCGAATCTCGTCCGCTTCATCGAGTCGGGACAAGATGGCAACGTAAACTATATGGTTCACGAATTTATGAATGGCGGCGATGTTCGTTCGCTGCTTCGTCAGGAACATATTTTGCCGCTGGAGACCACTGCCGCGATCATTGCCCAGGTTGCCCGTGCCGTTCAGTATTTGCACGACAAGGGAATCATCCATCGAGATATTAAACCGGCGAACATCCTGCTGTCGAGCGACGGAACGGCGCGTTTGATTGATCTCGGATTGGCAACGCCGATTGATGCCTGCTCTGTGTCGACGAATCCCCAAGGCGACGAGGAGAGTGGTACACAGGATCAATCACTGGACTCGTCAACCCTCCATTCGGGACGTGTTGCGGGAACCGTCGATTACATGGCACCGGATCAACTGCGTACTCCCACGCACCCGACACCTTCCTGGGACATTTATTCGCTGGGCTGTACGTTGTACCAAATGCTGACCGGGACAGTACCATTTCCCGAGGGGGATGCGAAGGAAAAGTTTCGGGCAAAATTGCAATCCGAACCGAAGGATGCCCGGATTTACAATCAAGCGATTCCCTTTGACGTTGCCGACTTGCTGCGTTCGATGTTGACCCCTCGCCGCAAAAATCGGAGGATCTCGGCACAAGCCATTGCGGATCGCCTCGACGCTTGGTCGCCACCTGATGGACTCACGCGAGGATTGGAGTTTGGCGGCGCATAACGTTGTAGCCAAATAGTATCTTCACAAAGTTTGTGGGAGCCGTGTGGTCAGGCTTTCGCCAGAAAATAATTGGTCAAATTTTCCCTTTCCCATTCGGGTGCAAGGAAGTAGTCAGAAGTCAGGAGTCAGGAGTCAGGAGTCGCATGCGGTAAGGAACTGCCAGAGTCAAATGGTGCGGTAGCACTATTCTGACTCCTGACTACTGACTCCTGTATTCTGCTCCACGGAATGCGATAAGGC
>Ga0123353_10011969_pt1 | contig 12278 bp, 7 predicted proteins | sample TergutLab28metaG_3_FD_92763 | JGI IMG/M metagenome (GOLD analysis project Ga0123353, IMG submission 92763) | Labiotermes labralis P3 segment gut microbial communities from Petit-Saut dam, French Guiana - Lab288 P3 | ecosystem: Host-associated > Arthropoda: Insects > Digestive system > Gut ... | reverse complement strand
TGCCCCCCCCCCCCCCCCAAAAAAAGACAACGATTTTCTGCTTACTTTGAAAGGGATGTTCGTTGACGTTTGCAATGTCGTGGTCCATGCCACATCTACTTAGGGGTAATTTGAAGAGCGAAGTCAATAGAAAACCCTTATGGACGAAGGGTCACATAAGAATACACGACGAAAAATTGTGTAAATTCCTCAGAACTTCTAAACGGTACTGGGGGCTGTGCGTGTGCAGACAGAGTAGTGTCTGTGCCTCTAGTAACACAGGTAAGTCAGTTTTTACGGGGTAGCAGTTCACCCACATCGGCAAATTGTTGAGGTGCTTGGCGGCAAGTTACGCACTTCCTGCCGATAGCCGGCCAAGTGACAGCCGCATTCAAATTTAGATGGCCCAATACTGAATAAGCAGTTGTTGAGGGAACAAGAAATAAATTTATCAAACAGAGGTCAATAAAATATCAACTAAACATACATTTATTGCTGCATCAAATTTCATAGCCACGAAACCAATAACAAAAAGAGAAAGAGACGGACGAACATCCGGTCACATAAACATTGCTACTAAGAATAGGTGTGTAACAGTTAACAAATGACAAGAATGTCAAATAAATTCATCAACATATTCATGAAAACATTCAGTTATAACTTGATATGCGACAGTATTTTCTACGGCGCTGAAACCTGGACACTTTGGAAAATAGATAAGAAATGCCTGGAAAGTTTTGAAATGTGGCGCTGGAGAAGGATGGAGAAGATCAGTTGGACTGATCGTGTGAGAAATGAAGAGTCAAGGAGGATAGAAAAATTCTACATACTATTAACAGAAGGAAGGCTAACTGGATTGGTCCAATTTTCTGCAGGAACTGGGTTTGAAACAACGTTACTGAAAACAGAAGGAAGGATAGAAATGTCGGGAAGACGAGGAATAAGACGTAAGCAGCTACTGGATAGCCTTAAGAAAACGAGCGGATACCGGATACTGAAAGAGACAGCATTAGATCGCGCTCCGTGGAGAACTCGCTATGGGCCTGTCGCGAGACTACAAAATTCACGGAATGAATGAATAAATAAATGAATAAATAATAAATACGCAAACAAATATATAAGACAGTACTAGCTGTGTACTTACAGCTGTAAAATTTAATCTTTTAATTCCTACATATTGCCTGACGATGACATGATCACAATCCGAAACTAGTAGTAGTAGCAGATGATATACATAGTTGTGTTTGACAGACAGACAGACAAGTACTGGCTATACTTTTAACTTCACACAAGTTGTTATTCCAAAAAGGCCCAATATGTGATAAAGTGCAAAAAATGTCAAGGATTTTTGTAAAGTTGCAGCAGTATAAGGACCAGATAACAAAACCAACGTTGATGTTTGTTGGACCGTGCATCATTGTGATAACTGAAGAATAAAAACCAACTAGATGCCACTTGTCATTTTACTGTACTTCTTATAGGCTCAACATGTTTCGGGCACTACTGTGCCCATCATCAGGAGCTCACGACTATGATGTTGATTACCACATTGGTCGTTTCGTTCTTGGTTTGCTGTAGGTTGGAGGTTAGGTACGGTTAGGCTGGAGTTGTCATAGCCTGCAGCCCAGACACTACTCCAGCCTAACCGCACCTAACCTCCAACCTACAGCAAACCAAGAACCGACCAATGTGGTAATCAACATTACAGTCCCGAGCTTCTGATGGTGGGCATAGTAGTGCCCGAAACATGTTGAGTCTACAAAAAGTACAATAAAATAACAAGTAGCATCTAGTTGGTTCTTATTCTTCAGTTAATAAAACCAAGGTAGAAGGGAAAGTCGTAGCAGAAAGGGATCTCAGTTCAGTACCATTTTCCCCACATCATAAGAAGCTACACGTGACAAGACGAAGTATATTTACGGATTTAACGCAGTATGAGCTTCCGAAGTTAAAACGCAGGGGTAATTTGAAGGAGACATTTTTCTACAAATAAAATGCGACTTCAGGGGTTGGGAAATCCGGTATGTTGCGACAAACCGAAACGCGGGTCGCGGAACACTGGTTATCGAACATTGTTATAGACGACAAGAATACGTGCGACATTTTTCAAGACTTGATACAAAAGAAAAACTGGGTAGGGCAAAATTCGCGAACCCCAGCAGCAACCAACTAAACAATGTAAACCTGCCACTGCAAAGGGGAGAGCACAGAAAATGGCCACTCACATACAGAAAGTATGCAATAGAAAGGCCGCTGTGACCTGCATGGATCTATGCTGCATTCAGGTAGAACCCGCGACAACAGCAGGTAAAAAAAAAAGGGGCCATTGAAGCCACCAAAATTCTCTTAGCAGTTTGAGACGAGGGTTGGAAACCGGTACACGTCCTCCTTCATATCGATGTTGTTACAACATGCAGACTTCCTCCTATTTGGAAGTTTGCAAGTCTGAAAATGTTTACAGCAACACAATATCTGACAGCTGGAATCCAACTGCAATACCTATATATATATATATATTTATTTATTTATTTAAAATCTTCGTCGTGGCTAATAAATCACAATGGCATTACGAGAAATCTACCGCCTTGTAGTAACAGACATTTGCTGCTCCATATTCTAGACTTAAACTAAAAACGTATAATTTACGTTTACAACTACGTACCCAGCTATGGACAAGATCCCATTTCTCCCTCTCTCAACTATCCTACGTAATAAAACTTTCATAATAACCAAATCACTGGGTAGACATACCCGCCCTAAAACGTAATATTTTTGGGCGCGATCACCAAATCGCGAAAAGAGGTCATTAGCTTCGTCTTGTCTGTCCACCCCCATGAAACGACTGCACGGATTTTCATGGAATTGATATTGTGACAACTGTTCGAAAATCTGTCCAGAAAATCCAAGTTTGTTTAAAATGTGACAATAACGAGTACTTTATACGAATGCTTACGTAAATGTATGATAATATATCGCTGAATTCTTTTTCGAATCCAGTGTTTTACACAAAAATTTGTAGAAATGCTCAACACACATTTTATAATGAATTTTTTTTTTTCGAAAATCATGCCCTTTATAAGAAAACGTGGATTAAACGCAAAATGCCCTCTTGAGTTTCCACCGAAAAAAAATGGTTGCACGAAAGGGCCACAATGTTTGGTTACAAGTACACTGCCTGTCTTGTTCACATTTACGAACATCCGCAAACCACATCGAGTTAAAATTACTGACTTCTGGTATAGCATGACATGTCACGTGGTCACTAGCTAGTTAGCAATATTTCTGAGGAACCTGCTACCTGCATCTTCAGGGACGAATATTTATGCCCTACAGGTACCCTCAAGATGAAGCCAGCAGGTTCATGCACAACATAATTCGTAACCAATTACACGTAGTTTCAACCCTGTCTTCACTCATCGCTGCGAGATCTTACAACTTCACACATCAAGGCTTGTTTCCTGGACGGTATTCATTAATAGACATTGATTGCACGTGCAAAAGTTAGAAATGATGGAACGCCAAAACAATGAGCCATGCCTTCCTGATGAGAAGAAACGATGGCGTCTCTATAAGCAGTTCCTCCAAGCCCACGTTAGGCACTTGTGTGATATCTCACCTCCTTCAAAAGACGCACAAATTCTCGGTCTTCAGATCGAAGTTTCTGCTATCTACTCCTGCTTCGCACAAGGAAGAAACTTTCACAAACGCATACACGGGCACAGAGACACACTCTCAGGCACGTCTCACTAATGTAACGATCCTTTTCCAAAACATTTATAGTTCATGCTAAAGACCTCTTCACGTTTTCCATGTCACCAGTTACCTCACCGTCTTTATAATAAAACAATATGAACTGTGTGCAAAAGGCATTTGCAACTCCTAATTGAATTATTCGTCCTGCCACCAATAAAAACTGGCCTTCTAAATCCACGTACATCTTGGATGCAGTCACAAGAGTCCAGCCTCGCCACGAACACGTCACATTACGCACTGTCACTGATCTAGACTCGTTTCACAAACACCTTTCCTGCAACAAGCACACACAATACACATCGCCCTGCTGACCTGTGCTTCACGGAAATTAAACAATGGCGCATAGCTGAGTCCGTGGAGTCATCGGAAAGTGACTCAACAGTGTTTGCAGAACGTTCGAGACTCACAAGCAGCACGAGATGACGCAACATTCCACATGACGAGCTAATCGCTTGAAATATGCTCATGATTCACATCTCAATCAACGTAACTGTAACATAATATGACTCGTGTATCTACGCGAATGTTTCTCTACATTGTTGAAATACTTATGGTGGCTCTCTCCCCTATTCTCACTAATGACTGCAGACTACTCCAAAAATAACCCTCGTCAGCAACACAATGTATGTCTATTTCCACTTTATAAATAGCTGTCAGGAGACAAGAAAATGTCAACTCAACGCCTGGTACTTTTAAATGACAGGGTTTTACAAAATTGCCACCACTATGAGGCTGTTGGGAGTACGTGCTGGTTGTGAAAACATCTCCCTATCGAGCCTTTCCTACGATTCAGAATAAACTATTACTTACGTAAACAGATCAGCTTTATCTTTCTCATATCCCTGATTACAGCATAAACGTCGGACAGATTTAGAAAACGTCGGGTGAATATTATGGAATGACATGAACTAAAGTAGGGAACGCAATGCACGATTTACTGCAACTCTCACTGGAAACACAGAGATAAAATAACAGCAGCTTGTTTGCAGTATTACTGTTGGTTCGTAGTGAATCGTACAGCCGATAGGAATTACATTTAGTAATGTAGAAAACGATAGGAATTACATTTTGCAATGTAGAAAACTAATTCCCCATCACTTTCAATTCAGATTAAGCCCTAGTTTCTTCCAGTTACACGTAGGACAGGGTACGGGATCCACCAATAGTATCACGGATCCGCATTCAAGGAAAACGTATCTCAACCTGAATGCTTTTTTTTTTTTTGGTCCCTCCCAGTTTCGCAGAACGCGCAGTTATTCCTTTCAGTCACAGCCAGCCTCACTGACAAGCTTCAGTGATGAGATTAACTATACAAATTTGTTCAACCCACAACAAAACGTCTGACGCTTGTCCCTAGCCTAGTTTATGTCCCTTCGCTAGAAAGTTCTCTGCCAATCAAAATGCCCCCCTCCCTCTGGCAACACCCGGATGCAAGGTTGGCACCGGCGCGCTGCACAGAAACAGTCGCCATTTTGCGAACGAAAATCCTGGTGCCAAGGATAAAATCGGAAATTAGAAACGAATTATGACAGCCACGAACTATATCTGTATTTAAGGAAAAAACACTGGCATAAAACATCAACACTGCTTTTCGTAACACTGGGGACTGTCATTATTTGAAAATATCTTACCTATGTACCGGCAATTTCAGCAGTACCGAATTTCCATCAAAAATGTATTCACTTACATCATTACTGCTGTGTGGACAGGATAACAGGACTGTCGAAAAAACAGACCTAATCCAGTCTACTATGCAGCTGTCATGCACCAAGTCGTGCACATGTCAAGGCTTGCCAAATTTGGACCAAATCTTAAAAACGAATTTACGTTCAGTCACAATTGAAAATCGGCACACTTCCCTTTCGGGGCACCCCATTCAATTCATTTCCGAAACAGAACATTTTCATGAGACCTCACTCGGTGTCACGTAAGACATTTCTCACACAAATACATGCACATCTGCGAAACAGCAAAGCCTCTAATGTACTCGCATTTGTGCACGAACAAGTAAAACCGATACTAACAGCACGGATACCACGTATTTAAAATACAGCACCAGTACATCAGAGTCTGAATCGAAATCACAGGGAAGAATGTTAACTACCTATCCAATGAAACATGCTTTAGGAAGTCTTGAAATTCATATCCCGACACGGATTAATCGAAGTGAATGGAAACCATCTGGCAATTACGGGAAATAGTTTAAACTATTTTTTTTTCCCTAAATATAATACTCTTCAATAAACCCCGTAAGTGTAAGAAATGTGGTTACATACCAAATGTAGCGATGCTAATGTTAGATCGGCACTGCAGTAACATTGTCACTGTTGCGGAAGACTCAGACTAACACAGCCAGGTCGGGGATGTGCACTGAGAAAGCAGCCGACGGAAGCAGTGAGGGAGGGACTCCAACAATACCGCACTGCACCAGCGTCAACCGAGACCTAACGACAGCTAACGACTGAACTACCCGCTCGCTCGTCTCTCACACCAGTGCGCCCCCCCTCCACAAAACCCCTCCTTCCCCTATGCCTATTCCGGCCGACCCCACTAGACGGCAGACTCAGACTGTCTGGGTCCTTCACCCAACGACGGGACGGGACGGTCCGCGACGCAAATATTTCTGTCTCACTCATTCTGCCGTCCCCATTCCCCCGCGCCCGCAAACGTTAAATAGGATACTGGTAATTCTCCGACGAAAAGAGCCCCCCCTGTACCCGTTGGAGGAAAACCTCCAGCATCTCCGCAGACAGTTATGCAGGTCAAAACAAATAACAGCCGTGCTACATGTAACAGCTGCAGACTTTAAACTATACAAACGTAGACATGTCTGGGACCTCAGCAGCGGCCAGGCGTAATGACGGGTACTTTTAATTACCGTGTGCAATACATGTAAAGTCACAAATTTGCTATCTGCGACACAAAGCAATTAATAACGTCTGGGAACACAGGAGTACAAAGTTTTGTTTAATTTACATCATCTATCCAACAGGCTTAAGAATGTGGAACAAACAGAACAAAGTACGCCTTAGAAACCTAGAAGTAATCTACAAACGAATGTTGCAACACAACACTGTATTCAGGAAGAAAGGGCTACAAGTTTCGACTAAAAATGATCAGCCATCACCGGCCTAATTACAAGAATACAACATGTTGTGCTGACTGACTACAACATTCGTCTTTAACAGCGCAACGCAGATGTGCCACTTTAAAGTAGGAAGTAATTTCAGGAAGCCTGCCAACCCAGAACAAGCTGGTAAGAAATGAAAACAGTAATTTCACAATGGCTACGTATTTTGAACACAGTAGGTGGAAAAATTACTGCTCTTCAATTTTAAGTGTAAACGGGCGAAACCATATTACGCAGATGAAGGTAATATCATGTAGGCTTTATTCTTCTGAGCTTGAAATTGTTACTGGAAAGCGGGGGAATACCAATCGCTTGCGAGGAAATGGCTCCACACTCACTGCGGATAAAGGCGCAAACATGAATTCATTACGGAAACAGCTGGATACAAATGGCAATGTTAAAAAAATTAAAACATATACACATTGAGTTGTGCGCATGAAAACGCTCCTCAATTGGTTTCTGGGTTTGATCGGAATTCCCCCCAAAATGTGGGCAATTTCGAACAGCTATTGAAAACCATGGATCGCTTGTGATCATTGAGTTTGACACAGATAAAAGCGCAGTTGTAAACTATTATGGAAGGTTCAACTTGTCGTGTTAACGACAGTCAACAATCATAATTTGAGCCCAGCTACTGCATGCAGTAAGGGCCCAAGCAGAACATAAAGTGCACCAGTACCCAGTTCGTTGGCTTGTCACTGGTAAGCATATTAAAATGCAAATGTCCTCGTCTAAATTCCTGGCTAAATTCCTCACACTCAGCGTCTCCAAAATTCCGACAACTTGTCTTCAGAATTAGCCCAAACCGGTGTGTTGAGAAATAAGGGAGGTCGCATCTTCGAGATTAATTTACTGGTGTTGTGTGTTCGTAACAAATCATACAACTCTGTCTTTTGCGGCGCAACAGCCTAACTTGGGCCTAAGCGACCGCATTTTTTACGTTCCTAATCACAGGCAGGTAGACACACACACACACACACACACACACACACACACACAGTCGGTAGATCTCTGAGCATGTGATCACTTCCCCGCTACCTACCCTATACACAAGACAGGAACATCCATATGTTTAAGAGACAAAGAGAAATACTTGCTGCACGAAAACTGGCACTGATTTCCTAGTAGCAAGCGGATAAGCAAGGAAAAACTTCAACAGTCTATTCCGGTTGCTGTCTTTGCATCATCTCACTTTATAGCGTCTGTCATCAAAGGCCTGCACAAATCGAGAATCTGCATCTCTTTCCATTACCGAGACACGGCACTGATCCTATTACCCAATCACCTAAGCTCCCCCAATTTGCCCTACTGTAAGGAGTATGTGGTGAGAGATGCATTTGGCACGCATAGGAGAGCAGATAAACGCACACATGTTTTTAATGGGAAAACCTGAAGGAAGGAGGCAGCTTGGAAGTCCTAAAATTAGATGGCAAATAATACACATGCCTAATGAATTTTAAATAAATAGAATGGGGCGGTTTCTTATTGCTATCCTAATAATGAGTGAATATTTCCCTAAACGGCACAGAGACTCAAGAGTGTGAGGTAGGAACTGAATCTTCGTGTATAATTTGAATTAATTTTAATAATGTAACTCCCGAGAATTATGTCACATCGCCGGCCTCATCATCCTCAGAAGCAAGTGTAGTCGATCTTCGACCAGTTGTATTCATCCTCTGGCCTCGTTAACAAACCGCAAAATATCCAGCCTCAACAGATCAGAAGAGGTAAACTTAATCATGGGCAAGGACTATTTTCTTCCGAGCGCTTGGATGAATTAGGACCTCAGGAATGCTGTGTGTCACGAAAGGACATTTGACTCTCATGACTAAGTTTGTGTCAGTGGAAAGTGATTCAGCAGCGCTTTGGGTTATGAAAGGTAAATCTCTTTGAGCCCAGGGGAGGGTACCCGCTAGCAAGCAGACAGCAGTGTCTGTTTGACAAATGCCTGTTGCTCTATGTAAAATTTTGAAGTCCTGATGATGGACGGAAAGACCGTCCGAAACATGTAGAGTGCCATTCTAAAATAAAATAAATGTTATACATTGGTACATCCTGTTGGTTTTACTATAGAAATCGTAAAGAAATTCACACTCGAACACACAGACATGCCCCTTTCAGGAATCCTATAACTACTGAAACAAATAACTGCCAATAAATTAACTAACGCCGTCCACGGTGTACGACATAGGTGGCCAGACGTTTGGGCCGGTTATCTAATCTGAAGATAAAAAATCTTTCGCGTGCTACTGTACTATATAATGTATTCGTATTAGGTCAATTAGGCAAAGAAATGTCGAACAGCATAGTAACATCAAATCTGTACAATTGTTTCATTTATTAAAAATTTATCAATCAAACTAAATAATTCACCACAATTAAAATGTGTTTTTATTAACCTTGCTATTGCGAAGCTGATGCATGATACTGAATATCTTGCGATAACTCACTGAAAGGGGGTTTGCATTTACTTAGGCACAAGCAAAGACAGTATTTTAAATGTTAATCGGTCAGACGGTTTCGATATCTTGATTTGATTATCTTCGACTGGGAGAAGACTCCTTCGCAGAAGTCAGTTGATGCTGGTTAACGAAGAGATATTGGTCTGCTGAGGCGGCAGATACATTTTGAGAGACCAAAATGGCCGCGATGTACAAAACAACTGGCCATGATCGACCGATCATTCGCGAACGACTGTTTAGCTATCTCTGGTATAGGACATTGCCAGGGCCATTTCTAGGTCGTCAGCTACACATGAAAATTCTATCACGTGTGGCAGTCGCTTGACCTGGCTTTGTAATGGTCAGAACTTCTGCCTCATTTTCCGAAGTGCTGGATTCAAGTCCCATCCCCGACACCCAACACTACGACTTAAATATTTCGACTAGAGTACTAGGATATTACTATACCTCGATATATGCTCCGACCACATCCTTCTTCTGTTACCACATTTATCAATCGCTGCCGTATATACTTCGACGTAATTTAATACACGTAGTTCAAAAATCGTTGTTAAACAAGTCGAGAATTAAGCTTAAGCTCATAACATAAACACTGCACATTCTTTCGTCAGTGGAATTGTTTGCACAGGATACCGTCTTTTCGTAACAACTATCCGTTGATATGTCTCGCGACAGGGTGTAGACGAACGAACATCGGCAGTCAAGACGCCCATCACACAGCATCAGGCTGGCCAATCATTCTGTCGACAGATCCAAATTTGAGTTTTCTTCTTTGTCCGGAGTCCCGGTAAGTGGTGGATCAGAGTAAGCACCGACCTTACGATATCTGTCGGTTGAGCGGGTCCTGCAGCACATTACAGAAGGGATGACAAATGACTACTGAGCACCGACAAGGCAAAACCAAAATGCTCGATGAGACATTGTCCCAGTGCCATGTGGCCTATCATAAATCCCACAAGAACCGCGATGGAATAGAACCAAGAACTAGCAAGAGAGAATCCGACGTCTCATAAGCCTGAGCTGCGCTGTGACAAATGATAAGATATGTCACAGTATCGGTCTATCAAAAAAGAAAATCCGTTTGCAGTTTAAAGAATTCAAACCTGTCGTCAAACGCGTATTATAACCATCAGGTATAGCCATATGGCAAGCAGACACATGCTGCAGAATCTCCTGCATGTTTTATAACTCCGCAGCTCATTCTTTCTGAAACCCGAAGCAACATTACAGATCTTCATGTTTGCACCGTGCAGCAATGACAGTCAAACACTTTATTATCCAACTGATGCACCAATATATAATTCGTAGATCACAATTAAAATTATAAAGATATTTTAAAAGTGCTCCGATATGTTTCGGATCACAGAGGATCCATCATCAGGGAGCTTTGTACAGTGCTTGGCTAAAATTATAAAAACACGATAGAGCCATTTTTATAATTTTAATTGTATCTACGAATTATATATTGGTGCATCAGCTGGATAATAAAGTGTTTGAACATCATTACAGAGTCCACACAATCCGCCAGTAGGCCCTCTCCTGAACCAATTCAATGGAGACCAGACATGCACACTCACAGCCTTCTCATTAAACCCTTTAAGGCCCAATGGTTACTTTACGTACCACCAGATTTAACATTAAAGAATTCCTTATTCTGCCCACACAGTGCATTTGTGTTTTGTATGGTTCTCAGAACACACAGCGATTATTTCCCTATGCAGCCTTAACTGATTGATTGTTACAGCCGAGACAGAGAGGGCTTACTGCGCAGTACGAACTGAAACTTTAAATATAATTTAGGCTAATTCCTGTCCTTAAATGGTTAAGATCCATTTTATTATTATGCTCCAATTTCCACTTCAGGCAATTGTGTAAAATGATAGCATACACAATCTAACATAAAATTGACAGTACCTACGGTTTTGTTTAGAATCGTCTTCGATTTTGCTGTCCTGTGTGCAGGAGATTCCATCACCGATGCCGTTTTAACGGAAGTGGTTGTCAGCAAGCCTTGCAGAGGATGTCATCTATCTGCGGTCTCAGCGCCCCGCAGTCGACGGACTTTCCCACATAACAGTCATCACCGAGGTGCTGGTGAGAAATGGTTATGCGATGGAAATGTACTGCAGCGTACATGACTCCTACAACAAAAGAGAATATTCATACTTTTAACAGTGGCATATACTGATCCGGGGGTCAGGTCTAGCGGAACGGTACAAGACCGCAATATGTACCCTTCCGCAGGTCCTGACCTCCGGAGCAGGATTCGCCACTGATAAGTTACTGCGTTAAAGTGAAGTACAATAGTTATGAAAGTAACCACTATTTTAGTATTTCTTTGGTTTTGCTGTAACAGGATTTTCCGTGCTACTCTTGTACTTGAAAAGTACAGCATTTAACCCTTTAAAAGCCGAATTAAATCCCATCTGCCATCTGTTGGCATTATTAGGAGCTCACCATATTTTCCACGTTAGCAGGATAAGGGTTAATATGTACTATAGGATTTAGAACAAATGGGTGGCGATAATGAATTTTGAGTGTCAATAACAGAATTATATTCCATGATAACGGGATTATCTTCTGAGGGATAATATTTTGCGTTTTAGTTCATTATCCCACGAAGGAGCACAAGAGAGGCTGCACAAACAGATATCGACGGACAGACCGACACTGCCGGCTAGCAGGCTCAAAAACGTATTTACTTACTCTCTAACTCCATGGAGCAGAGTACTTCTTGAAAAGCTAACAGGTTTTCAGCTAGTCAAGAAATCCCCCGCATTTTAGGTAACCCGAAGGTTCATTACCGCATTCACAAGTGCCCGCCACCTGTCCCTATCCTGAGCCAGCTCGATCCAGTCCACAACCTCACATCCCACTTCCTGAAGATCCAGCTTAATATTATCCTCCCATCTATGCCTGGGTCTCCCAAGTGGCCTCTTTCCTTCAGGTTTCCC
>Ga0123353_10011968_pt1 | contig 12278 bp, 7 predicted proteins | sample TergutLab28metaG_3_FD_92763 | JGI IMG/M metagenome (GOLD analysis project Ga0123353, IMG submission 92763) | Labiotermes labralis P3 segment gut microbial communities from Petit-Saut dam, French Guiana - Lab288 P3 | ecosystem: Host-associated > Arthropoda: Insects > Digestive system > Gut ... | reverse complement strand
GGTGCTACCGCACCATTTGACTCTGGCAGTTCCTTACCGCATGCGACTTCTGACTCCTGACTACTTCCTTGCTCCAGAATGGGAAAGGGAAAAGTTGACCAATTATTTTCTGGCGAAAGCCTAGAAGTCGCATGCGGTACGGCAGCCTCCTCTGCACTGGTGCCTCCTGCCTCCTGACCACTCTACTCAGGCTCCAACGCCACCAATGCTCTTGCCGCGATCAGCAAACCGACTTCTTCGTAGAAGTCAAAGTTCGGCAGTGTCTTGGCGAACAGTTTCAACTTGTCCACATTCGGCAAATACTGTATCTGCGTTTTGATTTCACGTTTGTGTGCTTCATAAAATTCCTGGGCGGGCTTTTTCGCTTCGGTGCAGGCGTTTGTTGCCGGTGCCAGTTCTTTTCGTAGTGATAGAAAATCTTTGCTTTCTTTCAAAACGTTTCCTTCGGGATCGAGAACCCGGATGTTCATCCGCAGTTCCGGCGGCAACTGTTCCATGTTGAAATCGGTCGGCACAACAATGCGACCGACGAGTCGCGTCACCTCTTTGCAGAGTTGTCCTTCGAGGTCCCCTTCGCCGAACCGGATTTTGTTCATCATCTCTCTGACGGTATCGGGGATCGGCACGATTTGGCGGCGGATCTCCTTTGGCAGCGATTTGAGCAGTGCCGTTATCTTGCGTTCGACAAGACCGGGGACGAGCCAGCCGACTCTCGCGGGTTCCAACTGCCGAATGTTGTCCTGCGGTACAATCACCGTCAATCCGTCATCCGCCTCCCCTGGAGCATAGTGGTACTCAATGTCGAACGTTTGCAATTTTTCGGACACTTGTAACTTATCTGGAAAGGCAGATAAATCGGCGATATCCGTGCAGAGGTCGGCAAGGGTCATGAACAGGTGCTGCGTCGAATGTTCTTTGGCATATTTTTCCAGCGACCGTTTGTCGAAGACTTCGTCGGGGATACGTTCCTGATAAAACTGATAGCGTGCCGTCTCCGGTTTGAGCATATCGGGCTGACGAACTTTGTCCTGCTGCTTCTTCGCGTCATTGAGTACCGACTGGTTATGCACGAAAAAATCGAGAGTTGTGTTCAAGTCCCCTTCGACCAGTGCGGACTGAATGAAAATGTCTCGCGCCGTTTTCGGGTCCATCGGACCATAGTTGATCCGCCGTTTCGGCACAATCACGATCCCAAAGAGGGAGACTTTTTCAGAAGCATGAACATAACCCGTTTCACCGTCCCAGTGGGGTTCGAGATAGACTCGCTGGATAAGATGTTTGGCGAGCGGTTCGATCCAACTTGCGTCAATCTGTGCCGCCAGCCGCAAATATTTGCGAGATGTTTCGAGTCGCTCCGTCGCCACGATCCAGTGTGGCAAGCCGGGTTTTTCGGTGTCGGTACGAACTTCTTTTTGACGATTGACACTTTTTTTCTGCAATCCACTGCCGGGCCACAGAACGAACTTTCCACCGCCGCAAACGGCATATTCAAAGCGATGATCCCGCTGCGCAATCCCCGAAAGGTTCCCCGCCAAAATCGAACGGTGAAGCGGGGCATAAAGTTTGTCGAAATCGCGTTCTTGGGTCATCATGTGAGGAGAAAAGGAGTGAGAAGTCGCATGCGGTAGGGGCGTACCCTTGCGGTCGCCCGTGGGTGCAACCGCCAAGCGGGCAGGGGCAACCCCAGCCCCTACGGCAAAACGGTGCGGTAACACCACTCTAACTTCTCTATTCTACCGCCCGGAACGGGAGAAAGCAAAACTGGGCATAAAATTTTCCAGCGAAAGCCTTATCACGATGACACCGACGCAACGGCGATTGAATTGCCGCTTCACCATTTTGTCTGGTGCAATCAACACGGAAGATTGCCCGGGACATTTCGTCCCATTCCATGTCCTCTTGATGTTTGATCGTCACGTGGTAGCATAGACGCACAATAGATGGAATGGTCGTCAAAGGAAAAAATGAATTCAACGTCGACCAACACCCAAACCCTAATCCCTTCATCACGCCATGTCATTGCGACTTCTTTCAATGATTTTCGTTCTCTTGATCTCTGCTGGCTCCATCGCACAACACGGCGTCGCTTTCGATGTCATCGCCACTTCGCCTCGGTCGCTTCCCGTGGCTTACGATGTTGATGTGCTGGTTCTCGGCGGTTCGACGGGTGCTGTTGCTGCGGCACGAGAGGCTTCGGCGGCGGGGGCAAAAACGATGCTGATTTCTGCGCTGCCCTATCTCGGGGAGGACATGACGGCAACGCTTCGGCTTTGGCACGAACCCGCTAGCTCCGACGATAGCGGCACGAACGAAACCAAAGACCCGCTTTTTGAATCGTTGATGAATGATCCCATCTATGCGTCAATCGAAGAAACGAATATTGAACGATTGATCCGGCATCCGAATAAACTGCCCTTCACCTACGAACTGCTTGAGGAGATCAACGCCAACCATCCCGAAACTCCAGAAAAAAATCGCCTGAACGATGGCATCGCCGCTTCGCCACGCACCGATAGTCTTCAAGTTGATGGAAACGCATCCATCATTCTCGACCTGGGAAAGAGGCAGGATGTCGGTATCGTTTCGCTGATTGCCTTTTTTAGGGACAATCACTTCGCTGTGGATCAGGTCGAATTGTTTGCGAGCGACGACAAAATCGAATGGAACCCCATCGGGATCGTCAAGCGACCCGCGCGAAGACCAGCCGCCGATCAACCAGAAAGCCTCACGCTTTCGCTTCAGCGTTCGATTCTGATGCGTTATATCAAGATAAAGGCAACCAAAGAAGAAACGTCGCGGATCCTCCTGTTGGGAGAGATTGTCGTCTTGGCACACCGCAGCGATCTGGACATCACTCTTCCCATCATTGTGAAAGAGCAACCCAAGGCGGACAGTCCGCCGCGTCCGTTGCATGTGAAACAGACACTTGATGGTGTGCTCTTGGAATCAAACGTTGGTTTTCTATTCGGCACTCACATCACCGGTTTACTCAGAGACTCGAAGGGGGAAATACGCGGTGCCGTTATTACGTCCCGCGCCGGACGACAGGCGATCACCGCCCGGAAAGTCATTGATGCCCGAAGAGACTACAGGCAAATTCTTGATACCTATCACACCGCCGATAGGGTCAAGATTGAATATGTTGTCATCGGCAGGCAAGCCGTACCGTTTGAGAAAGAGCGTTTTCGACTGCTTCAAAACGGTTCAAGCGAAGTGATGGGAACTCCTTACCGTGAATTCAGAGGCAATGCCGAAACGTTGTTATTTCGTTACGTTTTTGAGGTTGAACGTGCCGTCGCCGAAAGAGCGTTCGGCGGCGACTTGAAAGTTTTTGGAGACCTTGCAACGGAAGTCAAGTTGGCAACCTACCACCCTGAACAACGTTTTGCCGCAGACCAACTCACGCTTCTTTGCGGTGAAAAGGTGGTTGCTGACCTGGCTCTCGGCAACCGATTTGGACAAGAGGCGATTCGCCATGGCTTGCATCTCGGGCGAGAAACAGCAAAGGCTGCCCTCGCGTCGGAAAAAGTTTCTCTCGCATCGCTTCGTGTCGAAGTAGCGGGGGCGGCTCCGAAAGAAGGGAATCGCATTGCCGGAGATGTACGCGAACTCCTTGAAGGCATTCGACCTTACGAAAAACCATTGGGAGTAATGGAGGAACACCGTTTGAATATTCCTGTTGTGGCGTCTTACGATGTGGTGGTTGTCGGCGGCGGAACAACGGGTGCTCCCGCAGCGATTGGTGCCGCACGGGCAGGGGCACGAACGCTCGTCGTTGAGAGTCTGCACGATTTGGGCGGCATTGGAACGCTCGGTTCGATTTCCGGGTATTACTGGAGCAAAATTGTCGGCTTCAGCGAAGAAATTTCCAATGGACAAAATCGTTCCTGGAACCCGATACACAAGGCGGATCTGTGGAGAACGAAACTGCGGGAAGCCGGTGGTGATGCCTGGTTCGGTCTCCTCGGAGCCGGAGCCGTTGTCGATGTCGCGCCGGACGTTCACGGTCGAACCGCTCTCAAAGGAGTGTTGCTTGCAACGGAATTCGGTCCCAAAATCGTCTTGGCGACCATGGTGATTGACACCACGGGAAACGGCGACATTGCCATGTGTGCAGGGGCTGAGATGAGTTTCGTGACCGACGGCGAAATCACCGTTCAAGGAGCGGGTCTTACCCCCATGTTTTTCAGTGGAAGAGGAACGAACAACGATTTTACGTTCATCGACGACACCGACCCGATTGATGCTACGCACGTTTTTGTCTATGCCAAAGGAAATTTCCCGACGGCATTCGATCAAGCGAAAATCCTCAACACTCGGGAACGTCGCCGGGTTGTCGGGGAATTCGCCTTTTCCGTTCTTGACCAGATCAATTTGCGAACCTATCCCGACAGCATTGCAACGGCATACAGCAACCTTGATTCTCACGGATACACGATTGAACCGTATTTGGAAATCGTCCATCCCGACAAAGTCGGGATTCCCACCTACTATCCGTATCGAAGCAGCATCCCCAAGGGACTTGACCGAATTCTGGTGGGTGCTTTGGCGACAAGTTCTCACCGCGATGCGCTGCCGCTGACCCGAATGCAAGCGGACCTGCAAAATCAGGGTTACGCTCTCGGTTACATTGCGGCAACGATCATCAAGGACAAAACAACGGTTCGAGATGTCGATATCCGAAAAGTTCAGAAACATCTTGTCGAAATCGGCAACCTGCCAGAGTCCGTCCTGGAAGAGACGGACAATTATGAGGCATCGAAAGCCGGTTTAGCCGAGGCGGTTCGTACTGTGGGGGATGATTTCAAAGAGCTTTCCTTGGTCATGTGGCACCCGGAAGAAGCACTTCCCTTGCTCCGCAAAGCCTATTCCGAGGCGGTTGGATTTGAGCCGAAATTCGCTTACGCCAAGGTGTTGGCGGCATACCACGATGCGACAGGTGAAGCAACACTTCTTGAGGCATTGTATCGAGTTCGGGAATGGGACACGGGTTGGAATTTCAAAGGAATGAGTCAGTTCGGTTTTGCGTCGAGTCCGGTTGACCAGATGATCATGATGCTTGGTCGCATCCGCAGTAAGGAGGCAGTGCCGAAAATGATTAAACTCATGTCGGAGTTGGAGCAAGAGGACGATTTTTCTCATCATCGGGCTTGCGCATTGGCGTTGGAGTGGATTGGCGACCCGTCTGCGGCACCGGCACTGGCAGCGCATCTGCGGAAACGAAATATGATGGGACATTCGCATGATTCGATTGAAACAGCGGCACGGCGTGCGCAAGAATCCCCCAAAATTTCGATGGGCGAAAAGAGCCGACGAGATTCTCTGATCGAACTCGGTATGGCACGAGCCTTATACCGTTTGGGGGATGTCGATGGTTTGGGACGACAGATTTTGGAGGCTTATTCCAAGGACCTTCGCGGCTTTTTTGCCCGACACGCTACGGAATCGCTTGCCCCAACAGATCGCTGATGATTCTTGAAACGGCGTGAGGCAGCGTACCGTTGCATGGTTAGCCGAGCAGTGATGCGGCGTAACTGCGGTTTTGATTGATTAATCCCAGTGACTGGATGCCCGCTTGGAGCAAAATCTGATCCCGCACCATATTAGAAACCGCAAGAGCATAATCGGTGTCGGAGATGATCGACTTCGCACCGGTCAATGCAACAACCGAATCTTGTAAGGCATGCAAGTTTGCATCAAGCGTGTACTTTTGCGTTGCTCCGATTTCTCCTCGTTGCATCGAAATCTGCGAAATGGCTGATCCCAAAATCCGATCCGCCAAACCGGGATTCGTTGCGAGCGATGCCACGCCGCCGCTCATCAGGTCCATGAGCGTTCCCATGGCTCCACCCACTTGGTGCGTTTTCGTCCCCTCTATTGGGACGGTCACTTGTTGTTGGGAAACAACATCAGGACCGAGTTGGAACAACGCCCCGCCATTGTTCGCAGAGAGCGTACCATCCAAGAGCGGCTTGCCGAGCCAGTTGGTCATCCCGGAAATGCGATCAATCGAATGGAGGATCGCATTCATCTGCATTTGGTTGGCTTCGACCATTGCCGGAGTCATCGCACCAGTGTTTGCCGCTTCGACTGCCAAGCCTTTGGCTTCGATGAGGAGATTGCTGATTTGCCGCATTCCGCTTTCGGCGATGTTCAGCATGCTGTTCGCCATCACGGTATTTTTAACGGCGGCATTGCTTGCGACGATTTCCGACCGCAACAGTTCGGACGCGATCAATCCTGCCGGATCATCTTTACCGGAATTGATCCGCAAACCCGTGGATAACTGCGTCATCGTATTCGCCAGACTTGCGGAAGTCCGCTGAACCTGATGTGCCGCCGCCAGTGAACTTGAAATGGAATTGACTGACAAACTCATCTTGTTTGGAAGTTGGCTAAGGAACCCACCCACGCCCCCTATTCTAACATGATTGGGGGAGAATGACAAGGAATGCGTTCTGCGGGACAAAAGCCAGACCGGTCTGACTCGGAAATTTCAAGTCGGTGCCAGTCTATTGAATAAGCGGAGCAATTCCGTTACAATACACGGGTCATCAATTTTTCACTGTCCACTATGTCTGATGCTGCTGTCTTTGCGGAAGTTAAAGGTTTATCGCTGAACTCGCTGATCGTCAATTCGTTGATCGCTTCGGTGGAGGGCTGTTTGCAAATGTGTGATTTGAAAGTGCGGGTCGTCGGTGTGACGAAAATCCCTATTCAGTTACCCGATGCCCCCGTGACGGGTTTGATCGGGCTGAGCGGCAAGTGTACCGGTTTTATTTCGATTACGATGCCGGAGCGAGTGGCGACTCTCGCCGTTTCGGGACTGTCGATGGAAGAGTACAAAACCATCAATGCCCAAGTGGTTGACGGTGTGGGAGAAATCACGAACATTATTGCAGGAGGACTAAAAACGAAACTATACAATACGCCGTGGATGGTGAACAACATCACGATTCCGTCGGTCATTTTGGGGAGCCATTACAGCATCTCGTATTCCAAAGGGATCGAATACTGTGGTGTCACGTTCGAGGTGGACGATCCCGATACGCTCTCCATTCATTATCGAGTGTTTACCGTGAACACCTCGCTCATGCAAGCGACATCGTAGGCAGAAGAAGTAAGGAGAAAGGAGTAAGGAGAAAGGAGAAAGGAGAAAGGAGTACACAAGTGCCGAGGCGATTGCAGAGCCGCTTGCGTAGGCTTTCGCGGGAAAAACCGACCCATTATTTTCCGGCGAAAGCCTAATACTACAGCGCAATCGCGTGGGAGGCAAAACCTAATTTTCACCTAATTTTTCTGACTAAACAACCTAAGTAGCCAATGCGTCCAAAAACACTCAACCTCATGACCTCATTGTCTAACAACATACCGCACCAATGGCGGAATAAGGTAATGAGGTTAGACATCTGAGGATGCCGGGTGCTACTTATACTGTGTCCGCTTGGGAATTGAACTTTTTGGATTACGGGCGGACACTATGAATTGTTAGTCTCGCAGTTGTCTGCCAACCACGAAAAGTTCAACTTTGGGGCGGACGTAGTATCGGTTGTTTTGTTTGAGGAAATAAGGTGAAAATAAGGTTGGACGATCCGAAAATCATTCGACTTTTTGTCGAGCATAATCTATTGACAAATAAGCGGTTAAGGCAATTTTGCGACATGTTTGCTGCGCTGTAGTACTAACTGTCCATGACATCATTCTCACGATTTTTCGCGAGTTCATTTGCCTCGTCTTCGTATTTTTTTGTCAGCTTTTGGATTTCTTCTTTCGTGGAGTCTCGAACATCTTCGGAAAAGAGTTTATTCTTTTCGGACTGTTCCGTTGCCTTGTTGCCGTCACGACGGACATTGCGGATTGCCACCTTTGCTTCTTCACACAACTCTCGAACGCGGGCAACCATTTTCTGACGAACCTGTGTGGAAAGCGGCGGAATGTTCAGCCGGATCACTCTGCCATCATTGTTCGGCGTGTAACCAAGATCGGCAGCGATAATCCCCTTTTCGATTTCTTTGAGCGTTCCTGCATCGAAAGGGCGAATGACAATTTGATTCGGTTCTGGGCAAGCAACGGTGGCAACCTGTTTGAGTGGAGTGGACGCGCCATAAACTTCCACCCGAACAGAATCGACCAAACCGGGATTTGCCCGACCGGTACGGATCCCCGTCAAGTTTTGTTTCAGTTTCAGGACCGCTTTTTCCATGCGATCCTCGACATCGAGAAGGATTTCATCCGCTTGCATCACACACGTTCATCGTTCGTACAGTTGACGCGAGCATTATACCATGCCGATTTCGTTTGACCAGCGGTTTTTCGGATGCGTCGACGCGAGGGAGCGAGAAGGAACTCGCGTCTGTTTTGTCGAAAAAAAATTGACAAAAAAATAAAATCGCACCGTGAAAACGAACTTTGCAGATCGAGTGTGGCAGGCAAGGGACATTTTACTTTTTTCTCCGTTCATGCTATAATCATCCCCCAAGAAAGGAAGCAGTGATGTCCGAACACCAGGAACCCAATATTGTTTCACAAGACTTGAGCCGCCTTGAGCGGTGCGTGTTGGAACATATTCCCGCCGCTCTTGTCTTGACCGATTTGGATCAAACCATTTCGTGGTGCAATCCGCTGTTTTGCCAATGGGCACGTCACGACAATCCCGTGGGGCAAAAGTTTTTTTTCGTCCTCGGGCGACCGACGATGCGGGGTCCCGATTTTCTTCCTTTTTCCAAAGTGAGCCGTACCGGTCTCACTTCCGTCACCGTTTTGGAAATGAAGGACTCCCACGGTGCTCCCCTATTTTTGCGGATGGGAGTGGGTCCCATCTTCGACGAGGAAGGAAAAGTGGTCCGCCATGTCGTCAATCTTTTCGATGTGACCAAACGCATTATTCTCGATGAAAAATGGGCTCGCCTTCGGGAAGCTGGACGGGAACTTGCCGATCTCTCCAAAAAAGACATTTTACTGCGTTCACCGAAAGAACGCACCAGCATTTTGCGGGGGAAAATTGCGAAATATGTCGAAGAAATCTTGGAATTTCCCTTCGTCGAAATTCGTGTCAAATCCGAAAAAAATCCACTCCTCCTGGAACCGCTCTTTTCATTCGGAATGTCCGAGGAGACTCGCCAGCGAGTCCTGTACGTCAGCCAGGACGGCAACGGGGTCACCGGCTGGGTCGCCTACCACGGCAAGAGTTACAAAATGGACGACTCCAATGAAGACCCGTTTTTTATCGAAGGGGTTGTCGGGGCGCGGAGCGCACTCACCGTACCGCTGCTCTGTCGGGGGGAAGTGATCGGGACTTTCAACGTCGAAAGTTTGCAACCCAATGCCTTTGACGAAACCGATTTGCAGTTACTCGAAACATTTGCCGATGACGTGGCACTTGCTATTCATACCCTTGATTTGTTATCCGCCGAACAGAAAGAGGCTGCCTTTCGCAGCATCGAAATGGTGTTCGGCGATTCGGTTGGTCCGCTCAATCAGATTCTGAACGAAACGACTCGGCTCCCACTGGATGAACTTCAACGACAGCCTGATCTGATTAACATCGACGATATTGTGACCTCGTTTACGAGAGTCCGGGAATATGCCCGACAAATTCATTCGGCATTTCAGGGACGTATTGCCATGTTGACCCCTGATTTGTCGCCGGAACTTTCCTCGACCGATTGCAACAATTATCAGATGCTCAGAAACCGGCGAGTCTTAATGGTCGATGGCGACGAATCGGTCGGCAGAGAATTGAGCCGACTCCTTTTTTACTACGGTTGCACGGTGGAGGCAACGATCACGGGATTCAGTGCCCTGAAAATGCTGGAAACGACGCACTACGATGCGGTGCTGAGCGACATCAAACTACCAGACATGTCGGCGTTTACATTCTTCAAACGTGTTCGGTGCATCTATTGCAACCGATTTCAACATCGTCCGCTTGACACGACTTGCGAGCCGCCGGACGAAAACCCCGTCTGTCCGCAGATGGCGATCCCGTTTATTCCGTTCATCTACATGCGGGGGTTCGGCTATGACAGTGGACATGTCACCACACGCGCCACACAGGCGGGTGTTGCCAAGGTGGTCTTCAAGCCATTTATTTTGACGCAGTTGCTCGATTCACTGAAAATGGTCATCCTCAAGGCAGATCAGCAGTCACGGTAGACCCTAAACGGGTAGAAAACGGATGTTTTTACCACGGAGATCACGAAGTACACGGAGATACGCTCTATGAATCTCCGTGTTCTCCGAGCGTCCTCCGTGTACTCCGTGGTAAAAACGATGGCGGCAACAAGGACAATTTCGTCCCGTTTTACGTCGACCTCGAAAGTATCAAGGACGTTCAGAAAAAATTCGAAGGAAAAGCAAAAGAGAAAAAAAAGAACAATAACACCAGCAACGTCCGCAAGGAAAAAACCATGACAATGAACTACGAACTCACACTTCCGCACAAGATCATCTTCGGCATTGGCAAACGGTGCGAAGTGGGTAGCATTGCCCGAACGCTGGGGCATCGTGCGGTGCTGATTACCGGCTCGAAAACGCTTGCCGCTCTCGGTTTTGTCGCGCAACTGATTGCTGATTTGGAACATGCAGGTGTCTCCGTTTTAACGACGGAAACCATTTCGCACGAACCGGAAACGCAAGATGTGGATCGGCTCGTCACGCGATTGCGACGAGCAATGTTGCCGGGCGATTTTGTGATTGGTTTCGGCGGCGGCTCTGCGATTGACTTGGCGAAAGCCGCCTCCGCATTGTTGCCGCAAGAAGAGGCACCGGTGGTCGATTACCTCGAAGGTGTCGGTCGCGGGCTTACGCTGAAACAGCCGCCACTGCCGATCCTTGCCATTCCCACCACTGCTGGTACCGGTGCCGAAGCCACGAAAAATGCAGTGATCGCCTCGTACACTCCTCCGTTCAAGAAAAGTCTGCGGCATGACAAAATGATGCCGCAAGCGGTGTTGATCGATCCCGAATTGACTCTCCACTGTCCCCGAAAAGTGATGGCGGAATCGGGGTTGGATGCGGTGACGCAATTGCTGGAAAGTTATGTGACCCGCAAACACCAGCCTTTCACCGACGCACTCGTCGAGCAATGTTTTCCGCCGACGATTGCGGCACTGGAGACATTGCTGACCAAGCCGGAAGATTTGGAAGCGAGAAGTGCGATGTCGCACGGGGCGATGCTGTCGGGGCTGGCACTTGCCAATAGTGGTCTCGGAATGGCGCACGGCGTGGCTCCCGCGTTGGGAACCCACTGCCGCATGACTCACGGTGCCGCGTGTGCATTGATGTTGCCGATCACGTTGCGGACGAACATGACGATTTGTGCAGAGCGTTACGCGGTGCTGTCGCGACGGTTGTTCGGTTTTGACCGGGCGGTTTCAGAGGCAACGGCTACGGAGCGTCTCGTTGACCGGATCGAGCAACTGTGCAAAAGTTTTGGCTTGCCGCATCGTCTTTCCGATTGTGGAGTTCAGTCGGCACAAATCCCGGCAATCGCCCGCGACTCCCAGGGCAACAGCATGTCGGGTAATCCGAAGGAATTGAGTGTATCAGAAATTGAAAGCATCTTGCGGACGATTTATTGATGATTGTCACTCCCATGTCAGCCGGAAGCGCGGGCTACGCCATTGCTCCCTACGCTCCGCTACGGTCACATGGCTATGCTCCGTCATTCCTGTCTCCGGCTACCTTAACCTGTCATTGCGAAACTAGGGAAAGACGGAGACCAAGGTCGTACTCCCTGAACGACGGAACGACATTGCGCCGATACGCAGACCGGCAAACCACGGTACCGCCATCAAAAGTCCCGCCACGAAACACGCTGTCCGAACCTCTGTCAGCACCCGTAGGATCAGTTACAGCACCGCTAGGATAATCACCATACCAATCCTGACACCATTCCCACACATTGCCATGCATATCTCTCAACCCCCAAGCATTTGCAGGATATTTGCCGACTTCCGTTGTTTGTCTCAAGTTGCCACCGAAATTAGCCTGCTGTTGTGTTAATGTGTCCCCAAATGAGTACGCCGTTGTCGTTCCCGCCCGGCACGCATATTCCCATTGCGCCTCCGTCGGCAATGAAAAACGATAACCGGCAGGAGCAACATTCAAGCCATTCAATTTCTGAATAAACTCCTGACAATCATTCCAAGAGTCGAATACCGCTGTAACCCCGTAAGTTGTTATATCGTATTAGTTTGCGTGATTTGAGTTTTTTTCTTTTGTGTCTCTCTTGATCTTATGAAGTGTCCCATTTGCCGAGCGTGTTTCAACGCTTC
>Ga0123353_10011967_pt1 | contig 12278 bp, 10 predicted proteins | sample TergutLab28metaG_3_FD_92763 | JGI IMG/M metagenome (GOLD analysis project Ga0123353, IMG submission 92763) | Labiotermes labralis P3 segment gut microbial communities from Petit-Saut dam, French Guiana - Lab288 P3 | ecosystem: Host-associated > Arthropoda: Insects > Digestive system > Gut ... | reverse complement strand
TTCTCCAGTTCAATCGCCCGGTTTTTTTGATCCGCCTGCAGCTTGTTACCCAATTCGTTTTGTATCAAATTAAGGAAATCTTCTACCAGCCCGACATAAGGAATAAGTTCTTCTATTTCGTTCTCTTTGAATATACAATTTTTTCGTACGCTTCTTTCCAGCAAGCGGCTGATGCTGTAGCACTCATCACTCATTTCTTCAAGCGCAACAATGATTTCAAGCAATGATGAAATGCGATCTTCGGAAGCAGGTTTTTTATTTAAAAGGGCGCTTATTGATTCTGACAATGTTCTGGGACGGCTGGTTTTTGATTCCTGCACATTACATTCAATTAAGAACCTGCTAAGAGTATCCCGCATTTCATCTATATATGTTTCTTTCTTTAATAATTCTGCGCAAAGATTTGAAGTATTTTTTTCATTATCTTCATTCTCTTTATGAAGATTGCGCAATACTGTTGTAAAACGGGAGTACATATAAGAAACAATACCAGCCATGTCCCGGATTTCTTTTTCTGCACGTATGATATTTAATTCCGGTGAATTGGCAATGGTTGTGGAAAGGTAGGAAAAGTTGTAATGTATATCTTTTTCTTCTTCTTTTTCCGGAATAAGAAATGTTATAAATTTTGCATATTGATTTACAAATGGCAGAAACAGAAGGGTATTAATTATATTGTATATTGTATGAAGCCCCGCTATGTGAATAGGTATTGCGGAATTTCCGGAACCTGCAGCCCAGGGATTTCCCGGTAATATATAATTAACAAGATTTAACAGCGGGAAAATAAGAGGGAGAGCCCACATAACCCCAACAAAATTAAATATGATATGGACAAGCGCCGTACGTTTTGCATTAGAGTTTCCTGCAACTCCGGCAAGAATCGCAGTCATGGTGGTGCCAAGGTTGGAGCCAAGAACCATTCCGGCTGCCATCTCGTAGGAAATAATATCCTGAAATGCCAGTGCCATAATCAATGTGATCGAAGCTGTAGATGAATTTATCAGTACAGTCATTATAAGTCCTGCACCTACGCCTGCAAACATTGCCAGAACTTTTTTGTCCCTTAAAGCACCGATGGCATCATAATTAAGAATTTCATTCGCATTAGCCATTCCATTGGTAAGGAAGTGAAGTCCCAGGAATAAAAATCCAAATCCTACCATAAAATCGCCGATGCTTCTGTATCTCCACTTGATTATACTCATGATAAAACCAATACCTATTGCGGGTAATGCAAGACTGTCGATGCTTATTTTGAATCCGACAAGAGAAATAATCCATCCTGTTACAGTTGTTCCGATATTTGTGCCGAATATAACTCCAATTGATTGAGTAAGAGTTAAAAGTCCCGCATTTACAAATGATATTACGATAATGGTAAAAGCCGATGAAGATTGTATAATTGCAGTAGATAAAAAACCGGTGATTACTCCCAAAAACCGGTTGCCGGTCATGAGATTCAGCGCTTTCCTCATGCGATTACCGGCGCTTTTTTGCAATCCGTCGCTCATTGTTTTCATACCTAACAGGAACATGCATAGTCCGCCTGTCATGGTAAGTACTAATCCTATAATAGCCATAAACGATAATAACATTTTCGAGTATTAATTGGTAGTGGCATTATTCGCAGGCGGGTTTAATACCCCGCTGCTCTGCGGCGGGGTTCGTCATTATTTTATAACTACTATTCTATAAATTGACAAAGTGCTAAACTTAGCCATGGAATCCAACATCAAAAAATTGATTGAGCTATTAATTCACAATATCAGGAATTTAATCTCTGTTGATAGAGAAAAACTGGAATACATCATTGCTGCGATGATTGCAGGAGGACATGTTATTCTTGCGGATTCTCACGGAGTAGGAAAAACCTCCCTTGCAAGGGCACTTGCTTTGTCTATACGCTGGCGTCCTGAGGATATGGCTTCCGGAAATAATGCAGACATGGAAGGATTCAGCCGCATTCAATGTACTGTAGACCTTCTTCCGCAGGATATACTTGGGTTTAACCGTTTTATTGGTCATTCAGGACAGTTGATTTTTAATAAGGGTCCTATTTTTGCGCATTTTGTGTTATGTGACGAAATTAACCTTCTTACTCCAAAAACGCAGGGAAGTTTTTTCCAGGTGATGGAAGAGCAGAGTATCACTATCGAAGGTAAATTATACCGTTTATCGGATCCGTTTTTTATAATCGCTACAATGAACCTGAAAGGCGTTCATTTATTTCCGCTTCCTGCGCCTCAGCTTGACCGTTTTATGATCCGTCTTTCGCTGGGGTATCCAAGCGCAGAAGATGAAACGGAAATTATTAACCGGCATGGAAAAATTGACGCATGGGAAAATTTCCAAAGCGTAATTGACAGTGCCGATTTGATCCGTTGGAAAAAAATGGTAGACGAAGTACAGATGCACCCCGATGTAACTTCTTACATTGTTAATTGTGTCAGGTTTACAAGAAATCATCCTGATATTGAAATACCTGCAAGTCCCAGAGCCGGCGTACGTATCTCGCGATTGGCGCGTTCTCTTGCTCTCTGCCGCGGTATGGACTTTGTTACCATTGATATAGTTAAAGAAGTATTTATACACGCAATGGCGCATCGTATTATTACCCGGGATCCTTCCATACCGCCGGAAGCGCCGCTGCAAAGCATTTTAAAATCTGTCTCTGTAGGGGATTAACATGCTGCGCTTTCGGCTTGTTTTAACGCCGGTTGGCGGCGCTGCCCTAATCATTGCCCTGATTGTTTTGGCTCGTTCTCTTGTAACGCGCAATTCCTATGAAATACTGCTTGCATCCGGCATGCTTGTTATTATGGCTTTAACGGGAATTACAGGTGCATGGAAATCGTACAAATTAAAAACTCTGGAGCCCGGCTGGAAGCCGCCGTTTCCCATGACGGCTAACGCAGGTATGGAAGAAAAAACGCTCATAACAGGTTTGGAAGCGTCTATCCCTCTGTTTTTCCGCCAGCATTTTTTTATCAAGGGCGTATTTTTTCCCGGCACTGACAGTAAAGGCTGTCCTGTGTTAGCCGGCACTTCTGTTCCCCGCGGTGAAACGTCATCGCAGCTTTTGCTTGATTTTCCCATGTCAGGTATTTTTAAAGGAGAAGGCTTCGGCAGATTATGTGATATTTTCGGTTTTTTTTCCTTTTCCTGCGGGCAGCCTCAATCCAGAACCATAAATGTCAGGAGTGCGCCATTCTATAAAAAAAATATTTTTGTAAATGTTCAAACCGGCGCAGAAGACAGACGTAATAAACCTGCTGCCGATGAAGAACGGTATTACATGAGGGAATATACTCCCGGAGATCGTTTGCGCGATATAAACTGGAAAAGTTCAGAAAAAATAGATACGCTTATTACACGTATTTCTACGGATAATCAGGAAAAAATTAACAGGATAGAAGTTCATTTTCGCAATTTTGGTTCTGCAAAGACTTCACTGGAAGCCCTTTGGCTTCTGGACCGCATCAAGGCTGTATTTGCCTTTTTTTTACGAAGCCTTATGGAGCAGAACTCTTCATTTATTTTTGATGTGTACACTGCCGGCGGCAATTGGGAAATAAAAGATATGGAAGCTCTTGACGTTTTTTTTGAATCGCTTGCATGCCTTTCATTTTTTCCGCCGCAAAAAGAATCTATAAATCCGGTAAGTACAGCAGATGTGTATGTTTTTTCTACAGCCTGTGATACAAGACTGCCTGAGTTTCTTCTTGGCAATAATATGCGTCCTGTTACCCTTTTTCTTGTTCAGCCGTTTGAACCAGAAAATAAATTTTGGAATACAATAAAAAAAACAGATTCGTATGATCATGAAATATTGCGTATAAGTGATTTCCATAAAAAGGGTTGTATTCCGTTTTTACGGTGGTTTCAAAAAGATCTAAAGCGGCTTAATGTTCAGGCAAACAAGATAGAAGTCTTCACAGCGGAGATAAAATTATGAAAAAACAATTAATTAGTTTATTTTTGCTGCGTTTGTTTTTTTATTTTAGTGTTATTACATTAATATTTCTTCATCCTGGCATTTCTGTTCCATTTGATCATATTGGAATAATGCAATGGTTTATTATTAATCCGCTTATGGCTGTTATTGCATTTCAACAGGTATTTAGAATTGATTCCTGTAAAAGATTTTTATTTGTTCTTGCATTATTGTTGCCGCTGTCAATAATTGCCGGCGGATTTAACCTCGGCGCATTTTCTCCATTTTTTTCCGGTTTAGCAAGTTTTATTTTAACATTTTTATTGTTTCACCATAATCGTATGATGCTGCATCTACAGCTTGCCAAAGTCGCGGTGCTGGAACCTTTTATTCTTGCATGGATATGTCTGCGTCTTCTTTCATTGTCTCGATCCGGAGAAGAAATTGCAGGGCAGAGCGCTGCGCTTACCCAATTTATTCTTGTTTGGACTTTTGTAGTTTTTTTGCTGCACAGCGCTGTAGTTTATTTTTGTTTAAATCCAAAAAGTTATGTTAAAACATGGAAAGAGGGAATTATTTTTATCCTTGGAACCCTTGCGGTATTGGTTATTCTGATTGCAGTCCTGCCTCCGGATTTTGTCCGTAATACAATAATCGAAAATTTAATTCCTGAACGGGTACCTGAAAGAATATCAACTTCAGACCGGGGATTACCGCAAAGAACAGGAGGTCGCAGAACTCTTCCGCAAGGTGAGAGCGGGCAGGGAGAATTGCGCGGCGTATCTGAACACAATTGGCCCAGCAGGGGAGAAAATGACGGGGAAAGCAGGCAGTATATGGTAAAGATCGTTGCGTCCGCTATTGAACCTGTATATATGGGAGAATCTTTTAACGGTCATCTTGATCCTGTACATGGATTCCTTTTAAGCCGCGAAGAACCAGTGAATGACTTGGCTCGCCAAAGATTTTTTGTTACATGGTCCGGCAATGAACGCAATTTTGATCTTGGCAGAAAAAGGCATGAAATATTTTCTCTTTCTACTTTACGCCAAAAATATCTGCCTTATCTTCCTGTATCTATCGATCCAACAATATTAAATGAAAACTCAGGTCCTCTTCGTTTTATTCATCAGGTAGAATCAAATATACATTCAGGCGATCCTCTCTTTCTTGTAAATACGCCAACGCGCTCTTTTACTGAACGTGAACGAACTGCGCTTGCTTCCTATCTTGATCTTCCGTTAAACAATGATGATAAAAAAGCGTTTAACGATTTTTTGAATAATGCATTGGAAAACTGGCATAATAACCGTGAAGAAATAATTAAAAGAGATCGTTATTTGCAGCAGGTAATTGTAAAAACAGACGAAATAATTTTTAATCAATATTTAGAAACAATAATTGCAATACTGGTAAGTTTTTCTGTTTATCAATACAACTTAAATTATGATGATGATTATTCCATTGCGGCGTTAAAAGATTTTCTGTTTAATACCAAAGAAGGAAACTGCGTTGAATTTTCCAATACTCTGGCTCTGTTGGGACGGCTTGCCGGTATTCCCTCCCGCGTTGTTACAGGTTATCTGGTTTCTGAAAGCCTTCAAACTCCGGCTCATCTACGCGGACTTTCCGTTTTGCAAAGACAAATTCCTGTTTTGCAGAAATTCTCTTTTGATAATCTGTTCATGATAACAAATCTTCACAGTCATTCATGGACGCAGTTTTTTATCCCTGATTACGGCTGGCTTGATTTTGAAGCTACCTCTTTTGCAATACCGCCTTTGGGTATCGGAGATTTTAACAACTGGGATGTGGTTATTCCCCTTATCGATGAAAACCGTACTTTTTCGCAGGTGCGTAAATTTCCATGGCAGGCTGTAGGCAGAGCTGCCGTTACTCTGATAATTTTTGCTTTGATTTGCGCATACATTCTGCGTTACGGACGTGAACTGGTTTTATTCATTTGTATTCAGAGGGACGGCAGTTATCGCGTACGCGCACGTTATTTATATTTGCTTCTTCTTGCCCGCCTTGCCGCTGATGGTCAGCCGATTAAACCTGCTTCCAAAACTGCGCATGAGTACTCGGAATTGTTTCCCGGAAACCTCACACGGAGAGACACAGAAAGAGAAAATGAAGAAGGAGCATGTTTTAAAGCCTTTGCGGATATATATTCAGCCATACGTTGGCGTGAATTTTCCAATGAAGCCGAGATAAATGAACACTTCCAATTATTAAAACAGGAGTATTTCAACATCCTAAAAAACACCCGCCGCCGTGGAATACACAGATGGTTTATCCGTAAAATCAGCTTGCGAGGACTAACATACCTATGATGAAGATAACACATACATTTCTGATATTGGTTGCTTTTTTTGTACTTACTGCATGTTCACGTAACACCGATTGGATACAATTCCGCGGAGAAGGTGGACGCGGCGTCAGCTCCTCCCGGATAACTCCGCCGCTTGGTCTGCGCTGGAAAATTAACCTTCAGTCAGGTGATGAAAGAATACGATCCCTTAATCCGCCGGTGGTTATAGGAGATACAATTTATTTTGGTTCGGATGACGGCAATTTTTATGCACTGGATGTAGAAAGCGGTTACATGCGCTGGGTATTTAAAAGCGGCGCAGAAATAAATTCGATTCCGTATGCAGACAAGGATCAAGTTTACTTTGGCAGCAAGGATGGAAAACTTTACGCGCTGTCACGCGAAACTGGAGAAGAAGTGTGGAGTTTCCAAACCAACAGTCAGATTAATTCTCAGGTGCAGCGATATGGAGATTACATCATCTTTGTTGGGGATGCTGATGCAATTTATTTTCTTTCACCTCAGGGCGAAGAGCAATTCCGTATTGTTAATCCGGGCTGGTATCATTTTTCTTTCCTTGTTGATGATAATATTATGTACTTTGCAACTGGTCCCAGAGTTGAGTTAATCGGTCCTTTTGATATTAAAAAAAGAGAGTTTCTTTGGTATTTTCCTTTTTATGATATTGATGCAAGCTGGTATTCATTCAGCGCAATATGCGGAGATTTATTATTTATGGGAACGGCAGATGTACACGGCGGAATGTATCTTGGCTATCATGCTTATAACCGGCATACAGGCGAAATTATCTGGCAGCAATATTTTGATGGCATACTAAATAACAGAAGTTATGAATTTATATGGAATTACTTTATCAGAAATGTTCATATTCTGGATTTTATGGCTCCTGCTGTATGGAAGGATTTGGTTATCTTTACCGGAGGAGACTGCACTGCACGCGCTTTTGATGTAAATACAGGCGAACTGCGCTGGGAACGGGAATTTAACACACCTGTCAGTTCTTCTCCAATCATTGCCGGCGGTCGTGTTTACTTTGGTCTTCTTGGAGATAATAACAATCCGTCTTTGCTGGTTTGCATTTCTGCAAGAGACGGAAGATTATTATGGCAGATGGAAACCGAAGGCGCGATTCTGTCCGCTCCTGTTATCGCCGGCAAGAGAATTATTTTCGGCACTGATAAAAGTGTTTTTTATGTTTTGGAGCATGTGTTTTAATTTGAGATTCGCGGCTGATTATAAACCCTTACATAGTCAACCAGCATTTCAGCTTCTGTAAAATCTTCAGGAATATTTCCAGCCCAGGGAGCGCTTTCCACTGAAAGTTTTATATAGTTTGGGTTTTGATTAATGCCGCTGTTATTAAAAAATTCGCTGCCGTCTACACGCCAAAAAACCTGACCATTAATATAAAAAACATATTCAGACGGCGACCAATCAAGCGCGAAGATGTGAAACTCACCGTCATAAATATTTATGTCAGGCGGCGGGTTATTGTCTTTTCTTATTTCGCTGCCTACGCTTCTGTGATTTCTCTCATAGCCGTTCCAGTGTAACGCGGAATTATATTTTCCATATTGATTGCCAATGCTTTCGATTATATCGATCTCTGTGCCGGCTCTGCCATTATCGCTTACGATCCATTGAGTCGGACTCATCAGCCAAAACGCTCCCCATGTTCCGCTTACTGCAGGAAATTTTATTCTTGCCTCATAATAACCAAAACTGTTTGAAAACAACAGATTCCAATCTTTAGTTTGTGTGCGTACAGCTCCGGCGCGAATCCAGTTATCAGCAAGAGCCCTGTTTCTGGATTTTGTTCTGCCAAGCTCCGGATCGCGCATAAATTTTAAACGCAGAAAACCATCGCTGACCGAAACCATATCGTCTCTCCATGAACTGCGTCCTTGTCTGTCCCATTCAATGCATAAATCCCATTTATTGGTATCAAGCGAATCGCCGTTGAATTCATCGTAAAACAAAAGCCGCGCTTCGGCTTTTACGTTTGCTGTTGTTTCAAATAAAATGCGTATAACTAAACTTCTGCCATTTGTATCTAATGAAATATTTTCCACGCCGGCTGTAGGCAATCCGGTTATGTCTTCGATTTTTGTACCCTGAAATGTTTGCCGTCTGTTAACGGGGTCGAGCGTTAATATGGCAGTGTACTGAGTATTTATATCGAAGGTTTTGCTCACAAAAGGCGACCATTCAACAGTTTGCGTAAATAATTCCATTGTTCGCTCTGTTACCTTATACGGGTATTTATATAAACCAAAAGGATAATTTCCCGCGACAGGCGCAGTTATGGTAAATACACGCGGCGATAATATATTTGTATGAATTGCTGAGTTTTCAGTAACGCATGAAATTATTATTAAAACCATTAAACATATAATAAGCAACGCTTTCATTATTATAAAATATATGTATAATAAAAATATGTCAACTTCGTTGTTCTCTACATTGACCCAATTAAAAGGTAATCCCCGCGCATGTGTTTATACAGAACCACTTTGGGGACTTTCCATGAACCTCTGTATGCCGTATTTGTCGGTATATATGCTGGCGCTGGGGTTAAGCGACACCAGGATAGGTTTGATTGTAACAATCAGCATGCTTTCGCAGTTTTTATTGTCTTTTTTTAGCGGCCCGATTACCGATAAAATAGGGCGAAGAAAAGCCACAGTGATTTTTGATGTTCTTGGATGGTGTATTCCTGCGCTTATCTGGTGGCGTGCGGAAAATTTTTGGTTTTTTTTAATTGCTGCGATTATTAATGGATGTAATGCTGTTACGGGAAATTCCTGGACATGCCTATTAATTGAAGATGCGGAAAAAAAACAAATAACAAAAATATTTTCCCTTGTCATGGCTTTCGGACAATTTTCCGCTCTTTTTGCTCCGATTACAGCTATTTTAATTTCCAGATTGACGCTTGTTCCCGCGATACGCATATTATTTATAAGCGGATTTTTTTTAATGGTGATAAAAGCCTCTGTTCTTTATATTATGTCAAAAGAAACCAGCATTGGTAAAATCCGGCTCATCGAGACAAAGGGCAAAAATATTTTTCAGCTTGCGGGCGGTTACGGCGATATATTAAAATTAATACTAAAATCACGAGGCATGGTTTTTTCGATTGTAATCGCGGCTCTTGGCTGGATTTCAGGGACAATTAACAATACTTTCTGGCAGATAATCGTCAATAAAAAACTGCTGATTCCCGAAGCGCAGCTTCCGCTTTTTAATGTATTCAGATCTGTTTTAGCGATTATATTTTTGTTTTTTATTATTCCCAAAATAATCAAAGGCATTTTAAAAGTTCCTTTAATTATTTCGTTTTTGTCTCTTTTTATCGGACAGCTTTTGTTAATATTGATACCTGTCGAAGGAATGTTAAAGTATCCTCTTATTTTAGTGTCGCTTGTGTTTGACGGTTTTGGCGTTGGAGCGCTTGCCATGTTATGTGAATCTTTAATCGCGATGCACATAAATCAAAATGAACGAGCCAGAATTATGGCAATCCGGTTTATGATTATTCTGCTTGCTGTAGCCCCTTTTGGATGGATTGGCGGTATGCTTTCAGATATATCAAGAGACCTTCCGTTTGTGCTTAATATGGCTGTTCTTACAGTTGGCATTGTGATAACGATTGTTTATTACCGCAAAGAAAATGATCACTCTGCGGAGCATATTTAATTATTAAATTAGTCACCTGTAAGTAATAAATAGTTTGTGATATACTGTAATCATGAAAACTTTATCAGAACAAAGATATTCAAAACTCGGACCAAAAGTAATACAGGCTCTAAAAAAACGTTCATTTGATGCGTTTTATTTTGATGAGCCAGCGGACGCGGCGGAAAAAATTATCTCCCTAATCCCGAAAGATCATGTTGTTTCCTGGGGCGGGTCAATGACATTGCTCGATTTGGGCATTCAACAACGGCTAGAAAAAGAAGGCTATAATCTATTGGACAGGGACAAAGCCGCGTCAGCCGAAGAGCGTAATGAAATCATGCGCAGCTCTTTGTTATGCGACACTTTTCTTTCCGGAACAAACGCAATCAGCGAAGACGGACAGCTTATTAATATCGATGGAAATGGAAACCGTGTCGCCGCAATGATTTACGGTCCCAAACAGGTAATTATCGCAGCAGGCATGAACAAAGTCGCTAAAACCTATAATGATGCCATAGTTCGTGCAAGAAATATCGCCGCTCCGCTTAACAAACAACGTTTTGCGAATTTGAAAACACCCTGCGGTGAAAACGGGACCTGCGAAGATTGTCTTGGTCTTGATACAATTTGCTCGGTAATTGTTACTACACGTTTTTGTAAACCGGCAGGCAGAATAAAAGTGATTTTAATTGGAAAGGATTTGGGGCTGTAGAAGTTATTACCACGGGAGGCGTCAAACCTTTGGTTTGCAAAGGACACAAAGGGAAGAGGAAGATTAATCACGGCGGAGAGGAAAGAAGAATTTCTCGCCAAGTTGTTATTTCTCTCTTCCTTGACATCCATATAAAAATCATATTACATATAGTATATTAAGGATGGTTTTCATACTATTTGGAGGCTTAAAGTGACGGAAACAGAACGTGATCAGAACCTCATGCTGGTATACGCTGTGGAAGGGTTTTCGCATCGGCATAATTTACCGGAAAAGGATGTCATAAACCTTTTTCGAAAAAATGGAATAAATCAATTAATCCGCAAGAATTATAACGCTCTTCATACTCAGAATTTTGATGAAAGTATATCTTTTGCCGAGGATGTTCTGGCATGGAAACAAAAGTAATTTTATACCACGGTTCAAATCAAAATTTTGATACTATCGATCTTTCAAAATCAAAGGACAATCGTGATTTTGGTAAAGGATTTTATACTACAACCCTTCGTGAGCAAGCGGAAGATTGGGCAGAGGTGCTTTTTGACAGATATAAGGGAGACGGTATTTGTGTTTATGAAATTGAGTTTGAACTTTCAAAGGATTTATCAATAAAAAAATATGATGATCTTTCTGAAGAATGGCTTTTAATGATTCAGAAAAACCGTATGTTAGGCGGTATTCAGCATAATTTTGATATTGTTCAAGGTCCTGTGGCTAATGATAAAACAACACGGACAATCGCATTATATATTGCAGAAATAATCAGTGCAAATGATGCTATAGAACGGTTAAAACATAATAAAATAAATGATCAAGTGTCATTTCATACTTCGGCAGCGCTTTCTTGTCTTAAAATTATAAGGAAGTATGAAAAATGAAAGGTAAATATATTTTTAAAGACGAGGATATAACAACAGATGTTCTTTTTAAAATTGAACGCATATCAAGTATTTTAGCAGAAAAAGAGAATATTTCTTTTGATGATGCTTACGAAAAATTTGTTTCATCAAATACATACAGCATTTTAAAGAGAACAAATAATCTTTACTGGGCGGAAAACGCGGAATTTATTGTCGATGAATATTACCGGGAAAGCGCCTCTTAAAAATAAATAATAATTTTTACAAAGGGACAGAGTGATTTCTGCCCCTTTGCCCGATCTTACGGTTTACTACCCATTAATCTGTATTGCACGTTTTTGGGTTTCCGCACGTTTTTTAATTTCCAATGTGAGGATGCCATTTTTAAAGGCAGCGTTGACATTTTGAACATCTGCGTTTTCCGGAAGTTTGAAAGAACGAGTAAAGGAATTGATCCTTCTTTCACGAAGAAGATAAGTACCTTGATTTCCTTCGTTTTTATTTTCCTCTTCCTGTTTAGATGCAATGGTCAAACTTGAACCATCGATATGAACTTCGATGTTCTTTTCGTCAAAACCTGGCAAATCCATTCCCAATAAATAGGCATTCTCGTTTTCAAGAATGTCTACCGCCGGCATTTGGTTAAAAATTCTTCCTGAGGGTGATAAGAGAGAATCACCAAAGAAGGATTCAAAATACCTGTCAAAATTGCTGAGAGCGTTTTGAACTGTGTTTGGGTGATAGAAACTTAGA